>Ga0214921_10000259_pt1 | contig 104481 bp, 119 predicted proteins | sample LL1505_MetaG_FD_177992 | JGI IMG/M metagenome (GOLD analysis project Ga0214921, IMG submission 177992) | Freshwater microbial communities from Lake Lanier, Atlanta, Georgia, United States - LL-1505 | ecosystem: Environmental > Aquatic > Freshwater > Lake | place: USA: Georgia | collected... | reverse complement strand
GTCACCATGATGGCTCCAATGCAGAAATCACGAATGGCACCCTTCATTTGAAAGGGCTCATTCTGGTAATAAATCGTCTGTGCAGTTCCAAGTGCCGATAGAATTAAACCGCCAAGCAGAACTGTAAGAAAAAGGGGTGTGCTCGTGCCAAACATTTACTGCCCTCCCCTAGAAAACTTTTACGCTGTTATTTCCTCAAAATCAATCGCACTGCCCAAAGTATCAAGGTCTTCAAATCCATCGAGCGGTTCCGGAGGTGCATCAATTGTTTCAATACGCTCCACCTCACCACCCTCAAACATGGAGTGCGTTGCAATTTCATTCCCTTCCAGATCGTTGCTATCGAAAATTGTATCCATATTTGTGAAACTTACCGTCGGCTCTGTATCGACAACGAGTGTCTGCTGATTTTCTGAGACTTCAGGCGCAGATTCAACGCCCGCCTCCTTGTTTACTGTAATGGTCGACTTCATAGAACTCTTAGGGGCTTGAACAGACTGCGTATTGGCCTCAGGAATAGGCACTGGCTCGGCCGGCTTTTCCTCAACTGCAGGCACTACAGGCTCTGCCGGCTTTTCCTCGGGCTTTGTCTCAACCTCCGCTTCCTTCGTCGCAACAACTTCTGCCTCACCCTCCTCCTCATCCTCTGCATCGGCACCCTCGCCTTCATCATCATTGAGGTACTCACGGAGGATTGTCTTCACAGGCAGCAGACTACGAATTGACTGCTGGATACCCTCAACAATGAGGGCCTCGACCTGGCGCATATTCTTCTGGCGGTCCATAGAGGAGCCCTGCTCCGCAAAAAGGAAGGCATTGTTCCACAGAAGACGACCTGTTTCCCTCAGCGTGCGGTGAATAAAGTGGTCGAGTTTCGGAATTGTAATCTGGAGTTTCTTCTGCTTCGTAGTGATTCGAATGGCTGAGAGAACCTTTGTGTGCGCAATGAATACAGCCGTAAGCAGTTCCTCCAGATAATCACAATTCGAATCCTTCTGAATCTTCTCCGTTTCCCTGAGAACCTTATCCTGATTCCAGTCCGGAATCTCCTGAAGGAGTGCCTGGAAGTTCCAGAGAAGACGCTTTGTTTCGGGCTCCTTGTCCTTTGCAACTTTCAGTAAATCCAGGAAATAGATCTGAAAAGCCGGTGATAGAATCTGGCAAAGTTGTCGAGTGTACTCCGTCTTTGCCTCGGCGTAGACATTGATAGAATCTCCACCGACGTTCATATTTCTCTAAAGAGAAGCGGTTTCGTATCGTACGCCATTAAACGCGCGTAGCAGCCTTATTCTCGGCAACGAGCCATGCTAAAAGTAACCACGGACTCATTCCATTTCCCCATCGCCGATACGCTTCAAGAACAAGTTCCTGCGGAACAAATCCTTTGGTCTCCAAGACTTTCTGTAGAAGTGTAATCGGATCTTCACCTTTATTCCATGCCTCCAGAACACCTTCGAGACTTGGCGGCTGGGCCTCCGCCTTTAGAGAATTCTTCCATGAACGCACCTCCTTGTAGATACAGCGTGAAAGGACCGGTGGTGAGATACGCCACGGCTCGGTGGATTCCAGAATACAGAGTACCTGGGGCATGGCCGTTTCTAGAATACGACGCAAGAAGGCCTGTGCCTCCTGTGTAAGATCTTCGACGCCTTCGATCCAAAGAATGGATGCTTCGCGCGATCGCACCTGAATATGAAGGCGATCGCGACCATCGCGCAAACTACGATCAACACGCGCATTCCAATGAAGAAGATTGACTCCACGTCTTTGCGCTTCAGAGCGAATAAACGTGGATTTACCTGAACCTGGGGGTCCTGCAACAAGCCAAGCGGGCTGTGGCATTTGAATTAAATTGGCAACGATGCTTTACGCCTACGCGCGTGAATTGAGGTACTGCATCAGAAGTGCCTCATCGTGCTCCGCATTCTTCTGCAGACTCTGCTGTAGAGGATTGTTGTTCACCGCATCCACAATTACCTGCATATTGCGCTCGGTGCTCACATCGAGTTTGAGAGGAGCACGGTACTTGACCTGACCAATATCACCCGCTCCAGGCGGGAGGCCAACGACATTGTTCACAGCAAGAGCACGGTCATCAATGATATCCACATCGAGTTTCTTGGATGTCTGAACAACATTCGAGTTGAATGTACCCAGACCACCGTTGCCCGCAAACGGCTTAGGCAACTTCGAGACGGCCTCCTTATTCGGGTTGAGGCGCATATTGTACGCCTGTTGGTGGCTGGTGAACTTCTCCGTGGCAGCCTTGACACCACCATAGTACTCTGACTTCGCTGAAATCTGGGCCTTTTGCGTGGGACGAGCAATATCATCAGGATCATAGACTGTGAGGCGCGTCGGTCCATCGGCAGGCGCCGCGATACCACGGTAATCCCACTTAACCGTTGTCTCCTTGACCGTTGTACGCGCAACATCTGTGGGGTCCCAGACTGTAATAGCCGGTGCACCACCTGCATAGCCAACAGGTGTACCCGTCTGGCGAATATTTCCACTTGTCTCCTCACGACGTGTAGGACGAGAGTCATCCGCATAGTGAACCGTGTTTGCCTGTGTATCTGCAGGTGTTACGTTCAGGCCCATGACGCGGTCGCTCGTGTAGAAGCGCTCGTTAGGACGCACTTCATAACCAGACCTGCCATAGTCATTCTCAGGTGCATCAGTGTCTGCACTTGAATACGTTGACATGTCAGCGTTACGCATACCCGCTCCACCAAACTGTTGGTGCATCGGCGTACGGTAGGAGCCAGTCACGTAGTTTTCACCGAATTCCTGACTGGCCGCGGGACCAATAAGTTCCGTCGTTGTATCCGTACGTGTTGTGTACGGCATGACTTGAACAGGACGCGCCGTCTCACGCTGGGACTCCTCAGAGAAGGCTCCAACGAAACGCTCACCCTCCTGATCCACGAAAAATCCATCAGGGCGGTACTTGCGAACCTCGCCAGGATTCTCCATGGACTTGCCGATGAACTGCTGTCCACGAACCACCGTGCCCTTGTAGGAGAGTTTCGGATTATCTGCCGTGCGCAGGTCATCTGTGCGACGGATATTATTAATCATGTGCTCATTCACCTCGTACTGCTGAAAGCCACCCTTGCCAGTCGCGCCGAACTTCTCTCCAATGGCTGCACCGACCTTCACAGGCTCGAAAGGACGCTCACCATCGCGACGACGCATCGCAGGATCCTCCATGCGGCTCTGGAAGAAGTCTGTGTTATCCTCCATACCGAAGGGATTGCCAAAAGGTGACTTATTTGTGTCGAACATGGTCTCGACCTCGCGCTTCGCAATCTGTGTGCTTCCAGTTCCATTGTATGAATCGAGGATACTCACATTTGTCTCGATGTTCATATTCTGCTTGACACGACCACCGTAGAAAGGCTGCATGTTATTGTGAACAAAGTCCTTGGTTGACATTACCTGACCACTCAGCGGACTCACAACCGTTTCACCACTCAGATAGTTGGGATTCTCCTCAATTCCAGGGGCATTCATGGCCACAGAGGGCTTTGCAGCATCAATTGACTGCGGTATAGGATTGAAGATGCGTGAGCCTCCATCCTGATTAGGTTCCATTGCAGGGCTTGCGGCCAGATTCACAAACTGCGGTGAGGTACGGGCATAATCGGTAGGAAGCAGACCAGATGCAGTTGCAGGATTCGGCTGCGAAGGGTACGTCTTTCCGTAACTTGTTTCATACATCATATCAAGTTGTGCAGGTGAACTTCTAGGAGACTGGCCCGAAGGTGTCTGAGAAAGGGCACTTGTAGGGGGTGACGGATAAGCATACGACTGAAAGCCCTCCTTCTTCTTTTTGGGGGATTCAGTGGTTTTAGTAACGAGATATCCTAGGCCTGCTAGGGCCAAAATTGTTGCGACCTCCATGGCTTCTAACTCTAGACAACTTTAATGCGTTTTATTTCGCTCCTTGTCGAGGTCACGGCTCGGTATGTGGAAATCGAACGGTGTCTCGAAGGTCGCCTGAGGTTGATGAGGCACGTCAATCCATCTGTTCCATCCCGTGGCCCGGAGAGTACAAGGAGGATTTATGAGTTTGTTAAACGTCATCGGAAATGACATGTCAGGCGCAGATTTGTAGTAGGTATTGTTGAAATCGTTCGTATCGGGGTTGTACTGCTTGTCATCACAGCGGACACGTGTGCCCATGCGGTTGATATTCTTCAAGTCAGACTCTACATCCGTGCGCCACTTGCCTTGGGGGAAACTATCACCTGCAAACTGGATGCGTGTCGTGGCATCGACGGGGAATGTGACATCACATTGATGGTTCGGCTTACCAAGATAGTATCTCAGCGCATAACTTGTGATCCGCTGGTCATCGGCCTGACGAAAGTCGTCGTTTCGGAGGCGTGTTAGAGCCTGTTGTTTAGGAGCCAGCATTCTACTACTATTCAAATGTAGGGATTTTGAAAACCTCTACATTTGACAAAGCCACGAGGGCCTTTTTTAGAAACCGCCAGACATGGTACCTTCATATACATTATTTGGTAATACTCAGACCAAAGTCATCATCATATTACCTTAATAACGCTCTGGTGTTCCACATGCATCTGTCTTCAAGGGCTCGGGGCCGAAGGTGACAGGGTATGCCCACATCTGAATGGCAGGTATGTGTTTAAGCGTAGTTTCAACGCTCTGTTTTGTTTTTACATTATCACGCTGTATCTTTGTTTGTCCTTCCTTCGGAGGTTGATATTGCCGTGAGGGACAAAAAGTGTTCGGAATATTAATCCCCCGTAGGTCTGATTCCAGGTCCACTTGATTCCCTACTATAAGACTTGCTTCATTTCCTCCAACGACGCCAAGCATATTGCGCCCAGGCTTTGCGCTTACATAATAAAACGGTGACTGGTCATATGCTTGCGGATTCTCCTTTTTCTCCCAAGAAGGAGGTTGTTCAAACGGGCCATTGAGCGGATATCCGGCCATTCTTTTCCTGCTTAACAATTTACATCACGGATGTAATTGCGGCTGGGAACACCTCCGCGGATCCACCCATTCGCAGCTACCTCGGGGACTAAGTTCCTCGGGTTCTGGATATTCTTCTGCAGCGTCGGGATGAGCGGCGTATATTGTCCCTCAAACTCCTGCTCCGTCACTGTACCGCACTCCTTGCCCTGGCGAACCATCTCGCTGTGCTGAAGATTGGTCTCCACATCCGGATTTCCACGACCTGTGCCCATAAACGGCACCGTCAAGAACGGACGCGCCTGAGGACGGATGTTGCAGCGGTTATTCTTGAACTCGGGCTGATTACGGAGAACGGAGTCAACGTCGATTGACTTATTATTGTAGCCGTATCCTTCCTTCGGGTACATCTGAAGTTGGTCAACGGAGAGAGGATTCACGACACGAGCATCGGGAACAAGGTTGCGAGTGTAGTAGGCACCAACACCTACAGACTGTTTGTAGTAAGACTCTATTCCGCATAGGTCATCACGAGTGTGTGTAAGCCGGTTGATCTGCATTCTGACTGAGACAAGGGAAAAAATAGGATGTAAAACTAGAATGAGAGAGAAGCAGGCCACTCGTTTCTGCCGTTGTGTAAAGGCTGTGCGGAAGACTCTGAGGCTGCGGCCGGGCGCTAAAGGTGCAGCCGCTCGTGAGAGCGCTGCGATTGCAATCTGTACCAAGTCAGTACTACAGACTCGGGGCAGAACATTGAAACGATTTAGTTGTAAGAAGGGAGCAAAACTTGTTACACAGAAGGCATTTAGGGCATAACCGCTCACCTATCAGCATTGAGCCATGTAACAGGGCCTCCATCCGTACCAGGTAAGCAGGCTTCACGACCACCCTCCTTACACGTCTTTCCAGGAATGCGATAGAGCCAATCTGCAAACGACCCCTGGTCATTAGGAACAGTGGTCGACGGCATGGCTACAAATTGACGCTGGCTCTGTGTCTTTCCAAATACATCCGTAGGATCACTTGTGAACTGAACACGGAATACATCGTCAAGCATACCTGAAACACTCGGATTGCTTATATCCTGTGCAGCCGGCTTTGTAGGATTGTACTTAATCTCATTCACTAAGACATTCATGAAGGGATTGGATGCCGTGGGACGAGTATATTCCATTGCATCCGGAGATGCTGCCTGTGTGGGGGCAACATCGTCAAAGTTCTCAATTTGACTTGAGCCAGGATCACCTTGTGCCTGAATTGTCTGCAGGGTTCGGAAGGCAGGAATTAAGTAGAGTGTCGTAAAAATCAGGCCAATCGGTATGGCCATACCGTATTGCAGAAAGATGGCTATAATCGTCGTCGCTAGAAAAGCAAACAGATAGATAAAGATGATTTGATTCATAACTTCACTGTAGCACGGTGCGCGACCCTGTGCACATTGAAATGACTTTCCCCAGGCATTTCTTAGAAAATTCAAAGGGTCTTCCCAGGCATATGGATCACAAAGTGTGACTTTCATGTCCCTCTCTAGTGCTTACTAGGTTTTACTTCTGTCCCTTTCTCTTTTCAAGTTTCGCACGGAGACGAGCACGAGCCGCAGCAAGTCGGGCATTTCCTTCACGACCCGCCTCACGCGCCGTATCCATGTCGGCAAAACCGAAGGCATTACGGAATCCCTCCATCATTTCAGTGAACTGCGGATTATCTGTGCACTCCTTCATAATTTCCTCGGCTTCGGCGGCTAAGTCCTGGGGGCGAAGTTCACCACGCTGAATCTTCTCCTGCATGCGGTGTGCAATCTTCTTAATCGCGCCCTGTAGGATATCAGGCTTCGATGTATAGGCTTCCATGAGCACCTCAAAGGCGCGCATGGGATTCGTTTCACAGGCGCGAATATCGGCCTCTGACATGCCAAAGTCCTCGGGAGAAAACTCACGTACGAGTTCCTCGGCGAACTTGGCAATCTTACCCTTCAGAAAACGCTCGGGAAGATTCGGCATACCTCCAAGGCCCGCGGCTGCACCTGCGGCTCCTGCGGCACCTGCACCCATGCCCGCCGCCCCCAGAAATTCAGTAAACTTCTCGGCGAGTTTCTTGAAGTCTGTACCGGCCAACTTCTCCTTCCAGTTCTCCATGAATCCCTTCAGAAACTCACTCTGGTCAGCACCACTCAGGTCATGCATACCCTCATAGAGTGCACACATGGAGAGAAGTGTTAGATACTCCTGGATTGAGGCCTTTGTCTTATCAGATAATTCAGCCCAAATGGCCTTGGTGATCTTCACGCCAGGCAGAACAAAGTTCGGACAGTTCTCGGCCTTGCGTTGCGGTGATGCGTTCACTTCGGCCTTGAATCGCTTCACCTTCATCTCGGGTGCAAGTGCCTTGGCGGCCGTAATCTCCGCCGTGAGTTCTGGGCAGGCACCAAGGAGGTCTGTACAAAACTCATCATACTTCTTGACAAATACAGATTGCATCTATTTGAGAAAGATGTAGAATCCTTTACGCTGTCGCCTTACGCAGTGGCTTTTCGCAGTGGCTTTCACGCGCTGGCCTTTGCCTTTTCGCAAAGTATACAGAGAACTTTGAGATACTTCCAGATTGCAGTCCGATTCGTATCGTCAAGCGTCGCCCAGTGCTTATCAAAGATTCCAAGCGCCGACGAGATTTCATTGTATTGTGTTTCAATCTTCTTCTTTGCAAATGCAATTACACCCTCCTCGTCATCCTTTTCAACCATTTCATGAGCACCTACGTATACATGCTCATAAAACATATCAAGAATCAGCCTCGGGTTTGACCTCTTTGCCATCTCAATGTACTCACTCGCCTTCTGCAGGTCCCGCTCCTCAGGAAAGGCGTAGGCGAGGTCGCGGAAAAATTCAGTCAGTTTGTCATTAAAAAATCCGAGTCGTGATTTGGGTTGGGACATTCTTCTTAGTAAAATCTATAGGAATATCTTTAGATATTTACACACGCCCTGGACCCTTCGGCATTCCGTTGTCACGGTGTTTCATATATTCCTCCATTTGCGAATCAAACATCTGCTCGCGCTTGGTCTTTTTCTCACCACCATTTCCAGCACCACCGGGATACATATCAGGTCCCTTTGAGCCAGGAGCAGCCTGTCCACTCAAAAAGGCAAAGGTTCCAGGCAGAGAGGCTCCTCCATTTCCGTTTGTAGATGTATCTGACCCATAAAAACTATAGGCGGAGTCGCCTGATCCAAGACCTGTGCCAAGTTCAAGCATATTCCACGCCTCAGGCTCAGTTGCGGCGGCGGGATCGGCAGGCCGCTGGGCCGGCGGTGCAGCGGCAACTGTTTCGCGCATCTTGCGTTCATAAATCCAGTTCATTACATCAGCATCTGTGCGTGGCTCCTTCTCTCCACGAACGACAAGCGTAGGTGTCTTCTCAAGCCACTTCGGAAGTTGTGGCCTCTGGGGGCCGGGGTCAACACAGATATAACGAAATTCTCTCTTCCACGGCGTTTTCGCCAACTCCTCAATAAAAGCCTTTGACCAAGGACACTTGTTGCTATAGAAGCAGATGTGAGGAGGGGACGCAGACTCCATTATCTTCTCTTCAGAACTGATTCACGGGAGTCAACCGCAACGCCATAAAATGGCTGGGCCCTAGGCCTAAAATTGAAAGCTTCATCCAAGTAGAAGGCAAGTAGCAAATGTCAACACCGTATTTTACCAAGTTCAATAAGCAAGTACAGAGGGATGGAACTCAACTTCTCACGTTTACACTACAAAACACGAATGTCGCCTATGCCAATACTCTTCGCAGACTCGTTCTCACTGGCGTTGAAAGTGTTGCCTTTCGCAGTGATATGAATGATATGGGAACTTCAACGGATGTAAGTATTATGAAGAACAGCACCTCGATGACAAATGAGATGCTCGCGGACCGTATTGGTCTTGTTCCTATTCGATGGAACAGTGCAAAGCATGGTGCCCCCGCAGATTACCTCTTCAAGTTGAATGTAAAGAATACGACTGACCGTCTTCTTGATGTAACTTCAAGTGATATTACCGCAGTGCGCCTTGTTGGAAAGGACGGAAAGGAGGAGGATGTTCCGAAGGATGCAATGGACTTCTTTGATGCAGGAATTCTCCTGACTGTACTGAAGCCGTATCGCGCAAATCATGAGCCGCAGGAGATTGAGTTCACGGCGAAGGCCTCCATTGGTATTGGAAAGGAACATGCTCGGTTCATCCCTGTTTCGCAGTGTGCCTATCGCTACACACGCGACCCGAATACGCAGCGCCAGGAGGAACTCATGCTAAAGTGGGCCAAGTCAATGAATAAGATTACTGGTGAGGAGGCAGCCAAGCCTGCCGATATCTCAGAGGAGAAGCGTGTGCTCCTGCGTAAGGAGTATGAGACCATGGAGATTGACCGCTGCTATCTGACGGATCCGAAGACGGGCGAGGCCAATAGTTTTGACTTTACGGTGGAGACGATTGGAACGGTCGATGCACGACAGATTATTGAGGAGGCAATTAAAAAAGCGCAGGAACTCTGTCAGCGCTACACGAGTTTTACACGAGAGATGCCGCGTAATCTGAAGCCGCCTGTCGCATGTTCCAATCGCCTTGAAGGTTGGGACTTTACATTCACTGTACCCGAGCGATATGTTGATAGCACGGCGACCAAGGAGGATGTGCATCGTGAGCACATTCTGGATCTGCTGAGTTGCGACCACACACTTGGTAATCTTCTCCAGACCTATGTGGATGAGAATCTCTTTGGACAGAACAATGTGACCTATATTGGCTACAATGTGCCCCATCCACTGCGAAATGATATGGTTCTTCGTGTCGGTATTCATGAAGGCGACCAGGCGAATGCTCGCAAGACGATTGAACAGGCCGCCCAGGGCTGTGTAAAGATGTTTACTGATTGGCTCGCTGATTGGCAGAAGGCAGCAGGTCTGCAGGTGCCCGCAAAGCCCGCGGCAGCACCGGTGCCTAAGTCAAAGAAGGGTGCCCTCAAGGCGTAGGAAATCTTTCGAGTGTAAGTAGATGGCGGGGTTTAGCGCACTGTATGGCGCTCTTATACTTTTTTTTGCCGTACTCGCAAGTCTCTATTTCATTAAGGATCTCAAAAAGCGTATTTCAAAGGCGGGTATCTGGACTCCTGGTCAGGAGGATCCTGAACTCTCTGAGGAGGCCTATGCAAAGGCTGCAGCCAATGTGCCCCCGAAACGTCCTGGAGAGAAGCGTATTGTGTGGGTCATGCACTCCTATGTTCCGAATGTGTTAGCAGGCTCCGAAATCACGGCGGAGGACCAGATTGCCTTTTTAAAGAAAAAGGGCTGGACAGTCTATGTACTCGTGAATCGTTGGGTTGTGCCTGAGCACAAAGGAGTACAGATTTTCCCGATAAAGAAGGATAGACTTGGCGAAGCACCTGATGGAATCCGCAAACTCTTCCAGTCTGCTGATCTTATTGCAGCGCAGAACTATCCTATCAACGATCTCTTTTTAGCAGTGGATGAATACAAGAAGCCTGTTGTAATCTTTCTCCATACGCAGAATGATAATCGTAGTACACTCTCCTTTCGCATGGGTTCGCCGACCTATGTTGTCTACAATGTGAATTTCATAAAACTGGAGAGTACGAATGCTCATCCGAGTATTGTTGTTCATCCGAAAGTCGATACAGACAAATTCAAGTTTGATAAACAGGACCCCAAATATGTTACACTGATTAATTGTAATGAAAATAAGGGTGGTCCGCTTTTACCGCAAATCGCAAAGGCGCTTCCCGAAATCCAGTTCCTCGGAATTAAGGGGAGTTATGCAAAACAGAATGTAGACGATGATAAGCCGGCAAATCTCACCTATCTGGATACGCAGACGGATATGGTAAGTATTTACAAAAAGACGAAAGTTCTTATCATGCCGAGCAAGTCAGAGACATGGGGACGCACTGCTGTAGAGGCCATGGCGAGTGGAACACCGGTTATTGTAAGTCGGTCTCCCGGTCTTCTGGAATGCGTTGGCAAGGCGGAGAATAGTTGCGACCGCAATGATTTATCATGCTGGATTGAGAAAGTTGAGAAGTTAATGACAGATGATAAGGCGTACCATGAGGCGTCTGTCCTGTCAAAAGAGAGAATCATGGAACTTGATTCTGAAGATGAATATGAGCGCTTAGATGGATTCCTACTTGATGTTGCAAAACGCCACGCTGAAGGCAATGAAGGCGCCGATGCCGAAACCAACTAAAAAATTTGAATCAACCGAAGGTAGAAAGGAAGTTTACCATGTGTGTTGCTGAAATGCGTTCCCTTATTGCAACCGATTATCGCGATGTGCGCGCATTATTTCAAAGTATCTTTGATCGAGAGGAATACCCTCAGTTTCAGGTTGCATGGAGGCGACGTGACACTGAGAGAAGTCTCGGCCTCTTTATCGAGGATGTACTTATTGGATTTACACTTGTAAAGGATACGAAACTCTTCTATATTGGGATTGACCCTGAGTGTCAAGCAGGAGGATATGGAAGTCGACTTCTTCAGGAGGTGATTTCACGTTCAAAGGCAAAGAGATCCAGTCTCTGTCTTGTACCCGTCAATAACACTAAAGTTATTCACTGGTACATGAGACATGGTTTTAAAATCTCTACAGTGGTTCCTTCAAAGGAGAAGGGTATTCCCTTGATTACAATGAATATGAATCCTTACGACCTTCGTAGTAGAGTGGGATGAGGGGTGAACCTTGTTTTATTTGTTTTAATAAAGTTCCCCTTACTGACTTCAAATACTGCACCTGTAAAATGAATGTATGTGAACCGTGTCTAACAACATGGAATCAACATACAGATCCTAAATTACTCTGCCCTGTCTGTAGAAGTTGCTACGGAATTAATCGACCCATTCTTTTTTCAGAACTAACCCATCGCATTCTATACTATAATCAATATAATGCAATTAGTCGGTTTGCTCTAGTTGTTATCACAATAGGACTCACGCTTTTTTTCTTCAGCATCTCTGCAGTATTAAACTCAATCTAAAGATTTCCGTGGCTTCAGTATAGATGTTTCCTGTACCTTCTACTGTTGGATACACTGTCTTTACCAAGACAAACTGTACCTATTGTGCCTTTGTAAAGGAACTTCTTGAAGAGGAGAAGTTCACAGCAGTAAACTGTGATGAGTTTCTGAATGAGCAGAAGGAGGCATTTCTTGCACATGTAGAGGGCCTTTCTGGTAAGCCGCACAAGACATTTCCGATGGTCTTTCATGAAGGTCGTTTCCTGGGAGGATTTACGGAGACGAAGAAGTACTATGAGGCTCAATCTTCCAATTCGTCTCATTAAAAATGCGCGTAGAATCTTTTGATGTTGCGATCCATGTACTCCCCTTATGAACAGTATGTATATAAGAGAGGCCATCTACAATATTAAAGGAGTAGCCCGCGCTGACAAACTTATGAACCATATAAATTGCATCTGCTGCGAGAATATCCTTATCAAGCACATCGGTTGGTAGATGGGCTAAGACAGAGCGATTAACGACCCAATTTCCATCATTGAGCATATAATTCCAGCCTTTTATATCAAAGACAGCATTCCAGTTTGACCGATCGAGCACATGCCCTGAAAAGATATCGAGAGGTGTTGTGACTTTATTGTCATTTTCATTTACGAAGATTCCACGGCCGCAGGCGTAAAAATGCATTGGATTGAATCCCTTGTTCCAGACTTCTTCGAGTTTCTGAAAATATTCTGCGGGGAAAAAATTGTCACTGTCAAAGACACCCACCCATTCGGTGGGCGCAAGTTCAATACACTTCCGCTTGTTATGATAAATTCCGAGACGGACTGGATTTTGGTTGAGAATCAACTTCGGATGAGAGGCCCACTCAGAGGCGAGAATGGCCGCAATATCTTCGCCCGTTTCATCTGAAATAAGAACATGGCGAACCTGCGGGGCATTCAGATATGTAGGCAAAAATGTTTTCAAGAAGGACTCCCAGCGTCGCATTGTAGGAATTGCCACTGTGAGCGGCAGAGACATCTGTCTGAGTATAGTGGCGCGATTTAGGTCCAAGGGCGTGAAAAATTTGAAAATGTGGGGGGCAGTCACTGAATAATAATCTATAATGGACTCTCCCCTACTCGACTACTGTCGTGAGAATCCGCGTCCCTTCACTTACTTTGCGATTGGAAGTGCACCTTATTATCCAGTTCAGCATATTATTCTTGAAAGGGACCAGATTGTCCCTGTCTTTCTACGGGAAGTGTCAATGCCTAAGCGTGCAATCCATTATGACCCATTGTTCAAGTTGCCATGGCTGATGGAGTATTTCAAGGATGCTAAGTTCAGCGAGTTTGCTGATGGGTGGCGCTTTGTGCGTGGTGATCTCGAAGTGATTCTCTTTCCAACGGAATTCAAGCATTATGGCAAGTACTCTGACCAGCAAGATGACTGGATTGTCGAAGGTCTGGTTGCTCAGAGTCTTGAGCAAAAGACGCTGTTTGTTCTTCAGGAGTACACTGGACAGGAGGTGCAGATGTGGTTTCGTCGCCTGTATGAGACTACCTCAAATAAGCCCATCTTCAGGTCAAAGATTCTCTTCGATATGACGTACGGAGATGATGCAGGCTGTATGACTGATTTGACGAAGTATAGACCCTATTATACGCGCCGAGGGGACTTCATTAATCTGACGCTTTTAACGGGTGATGAAATGCAGAAGAATATCGGGTTGAATCCAGATATTGATGCGCATATTCTGAAGTTCTATCGCTCAAAGTGTATTGAACTTGTCGAATTCCATATTGTGAATTATCGCCGTCGGGTCAAAGGTGAACCCATTCTGAATAAGTGTGCCTGGTATGGTGAGAATGCTCGTCCAGAAGAAATTATGGAGGTGCTTCATGGAAAATTTAGCGAACTTGCGCCCGTTCTCCAGTGCCTCGGGTTCTTGACTCCTTATAAGTTATCTGAACTGGAGGGTCTACTCACAAAGTACTATCTAATTGATATGTATGAATGGGCTCCCACGTTTAAGAGGATGCTGGGTTAAAAAATCTAATATATAGAATATCTACAAAGATGCTTGCCCTTGTTGTTTTTTCTGCTGCTGTTGCTGCACCCGTGTGTGAGAAGGTACCGACCTTCAAGCAGTGGGCACGTGCGAACCACAAGATCTACCAGCCTACGGAGCGCGACTACCGTGAGTCTGTATATGCTGACAATCTGAAGAAGATTGCTGCACACAATGCGGGCAATCACTCCTGGACGATGGGTGTGAACAAGTTTGCCGATCTAACGGCAGATGAGTTCAAGGCGCGTGTTTCTTCGCCGCTGCCGAGCAAGCGTCGTGCTCTTCGTGGAGTGACTCAAAATAGTTTTAATGCTACGGCAAACCCGGCGTCCGTGGATTGGACTACCAAGGGTGCAGTGACGGCGGTAAAGAATCAGGAGCAGTGCGGCTCCTGCTGGGCATTCAGCACGACGGGCTCCGTTGAGAGTGCCTGGTTCCTTAAAAATGGAACTCTTCCTGAACTCTCTGAGCAGCAACTCGTAGATTGCTCAACGGCGGAGGGTAATCAGGGCTGCAATGGTGGCCTCATGGACTACGCCTTTGAGTATATCATTAAGAATAAGGGTATCACCACGGAAGAGGCGTACCCGTACACGGCGACTGGCCCAAATACATGCGAGGCTGCAGGTAAGCCGGTGGCTGCGACACTCAGTGGCTACAAGGATGTTCCTGTGAACAATGAGGTTGCCCTGGAGACGGCACTTGTTACGCAGCCCGTCTCCGTTGCCGTTGAGGCGGACCAGTCAGTCTTCCAGTTCTACACAGGTGGTGTGATGGACAGCGCCTGCGGCACTCAGTTAGACCACGGTGTTCTCGCGGTTGGATATGGAACAGAGGGTGGTAAGGAGTACTTCAAGGTTAAGAACTCTTGGGGTGCCGACTGGGGTGACAAGGGCTACATTCTCCTGGGCCGTGGTGCCAAGTTCAATCCCGCTGGACAGTGCGGTATCCAGATGGCTGCTTCTGTACCTCTTGTCTAAATGCTCATCCTCATCATCATCACCATGTCCTCCGCCACCGTTGCCGCCCGAATGAAATCCAGGCTTGAGAGGATTAACGAGTTCTGTGCACCGCATGAGAGTATGTCCTTGGGTACCACAAAATGAACAGATGGGTCCAAACATTTCTAGTTTTAATAGTCTGTTAGAAGTTTAGGATGTCACCTTTTTCTCTTATGGCTTTGCTCTCTTTAATTGGAACGCAGGCGTATAAGATATATGTACCACTATGCCCCAATGCAAAGGGCGTACCCGGTGTACTTGCAATCGGCCATATTGCGCCAGCGGGTGGTGGAGCAAATAATAAGTTTGGCTTGGGCTTCGCAGCCAACGGCCATACATGGAATCTTACGCTAGCATGCCAAGATTCAGACGGAGATGGATGGCCAAATGGCTGGGAACTTGGAGATCCCTGTGGGAACTGGACGGGTGGGACAGCTGTACCCACGTGGGTGACAGATATCTCACTACCTGGTCTTAAATCTTCGGTACCTAAGGTGCATACACTTCCACTTGATTGGACTATCTGTGGAAAGAACCCTTGCACTACCTCCTAGAGTTTTATCTTGAAGTTAGGGACTAATAAGACTAATAAAATTTGATAAGGTGTACAGATTCAGATAAAAGTATGGAAACCGTTCATTTATCTGAAGATCCTGGAAATGAATATGAAGAGATACTTGTAGAGATAAAGTCTAAGAAAGAGATTCTATCTAAAAAATCATGGCATGAATCACAGCCTTGTCAAATTGTAGGTGTTGTTTGCTGTATTGCTGCAAGTACGACTATCTTTGTTACAATTGTGGTTGAACTAGTAAATGCTATTAAGGGAAATCCATACCTCTAATTCTGCCCCTCTAATTCTGCCCCTCTAATTCTGCCCCTCTAATTCCCCAATTCACGAATAAAAATCGGCGCTTTATCGGCGAGACATTTAATTGGGCAGTCATGCGAATCGCGAATGTACCACTGTTTTTCAGGCGACCAATAATTATCACAATCATTTCCGCAAATAAGTACAATGTCTGACAAGTCATAGTACTCTTTTGCATTTCCCTCACCGGTTAGAAAAGGATATTGTAAATCTGACTGTTCGGATGTACAGTGAACAATGACATCGTAGTATTTCTCCTTAATTCGCTGCTGAATCAAATCGGCACTTGGTGCCCTACGCCATGCTGCTGGTAGAAATCGCGTATAATTAAATCCCTTTCCATAGAGTTTTTTGGTTGGCTCTACAGGATAATTATCATATCGCTCCTCAAAATCGGGCCACATATCTGCTGCGCCTTGAGTGATGCGTGAAAATCCGTGCGCAAGCATCTCTACCATATAATTTCCCGATTTATCTGCATTTGACAGATAGAGGATCCGTTTTGCGTCAGCATGGCCAGATTTACGAAGCACATATCGTGCAGCCGATTCTGTTGTTAGATTCTCGCGTGTATAGCATAGAAGACTGTCGAGGTCGTTATATACTACTGATGATGAACACTTCAGAATTTCTTCAAATGTGAGGTTATAGTATTTTGTGTTCAAATTAAATACAAGGGCCTTTGGAAAGTTCGTCATTGTCTTGCGTGGAAGACCTTCAAGATTAGTGAACTCTGTAATTGTTCCCTGGCTGAGAATCTCATAATGTCTCATACAATCCCAACCACATTTTAGTGATGTATGTCCGAAAAATGCCTTTCGGTAGTTCTCCATGTAAGGAGCCACGTCATCAAACTGATAGTTATGCTCTGCAGTATGAGTTGTTTTAAACGGCACATACGGCACAATCACTTCGGCTGGAATTGAGTACGAGAGAGGAAAGAGCATTTACTAATTGGCTGTGCAAATCCTTAAACTCACCCTGCGGGTAAAATTGAAGCGAACAATTAGGAAATGTCTTGTTTAACCATAGAAATGGAGCCCCCATTGACAAATCCTGTTATTGAAAATATATTTACAGAAACAGGTCATCGAATCGAACTAAATCGAACTGCACATTTATTCAGAATTACCGCACTCTATGATTGGGATAAACCCATTAAAGAGGAGGTATTTGATGCCGTGCATCAATTCTGTAAAGAGTATAAAATCGGATTTAATATTCGTCCATTTGATACAACAACTAAAGAGGACCGTGATGAAGTAATTAAATTACCTGGATTTCATGTATACTATGAATCGGAATATGAACGAACATTTTATCTGGATGATAACCCGAAGGATATACTTCTTGAAATTAATAAAAAATATAAACCAAAAAAATGGAATTTCTCCTGGAAGGAACTTCGGTTACCAAAATTATACCGTGTGCGAAGAGTTGTACCGGTACTTGGTAGTCTGTCTGGCGTTTAAATACGGGCGCGTACTAGAAGTAGATGTCAAGAAATCTCATATATCTCTGTGTTTTTTATAATACAGACTATATACTTCTTTTACAAGAAGTCTTTCGGTCGATTGACCGTTGTGGAGGACTTGATAAAAATACAGACATAGTTATTTTTACACACCCAACCTTTCAGACTGAAATTCAAGCCGCTGCAGAAGAATCAAATCTTTTTATTCGTCTTTTTTTTATAGAATTTAATACCCTTTTTCATTCTGCAATGGCTCGCCTTTTTCTTTATGAATGGGCTCCAATTTGGAATTACGATAAAGTTCTCTATCTCGACACGGATATTCTAATTAACGGAGTTTTATCTCGTATGTTTCAATTACCCATTGAATCTGGAAAACTCTATGCGCTTGAAGAGGGAACGATTGGACATTCATTCTGGGGTGGTGATCTTTTTGACTTTTCTGTCTGGGACCGTGAAATGCCTGGATTTACAAGTGGAGTGCTTTTATTTAAGAATACTGTGGAAATTAAGAATTTATTTATTTCAGTTATTGAACATATTCATTCAGATTGTATTGTAAAAAGAAAATTTGTTCCGAGTGCTCTTGAACAACCGTATCTTATTTATCATGCATACACGCAGAATAAGTATGATACCAACTTGCTAAAAGACTATGTTATCAATAATGCAGATGCTCCTGAAAATAAAATTATCTACCATTTTCCTGGAGGACCTGGAGGATTTGTAAATAAATATACAAAAATGTTGGAATTTATTAAAAAACTTCTTTAATTATTTTCATCTGAACTCTGCCATTTTTCGTTTCTCTGTTTCCTGCGTTGTGTATTACGCCGCCGGCTTTTATTTTGGTTCTGATTTCGGTTTCGGTTTCGTGTAACCGAACGGCCTTCTGGAACCCAGCCTAGATGGCGCATTCTTCTTCGCTCATTGAGTACAGCCTTTCGCTGCTCCACTTCAGCAAATATCTTTTTAACAATCGGTATCTCTGTATCAAATGAATCTGCACGAATACCATTTACAAGAACAAACCATTTAGGTTTTCTTTTATCCATCATATACTTTATATATGTATCAGGCGTAGATATATCGTTTTGCATAGATTCATAATCTGAATTTTCATTATTTGACTGTATAGCAGGCATTTTTTTCAAATAGAGATCATTTTCTATAAAATAATTTATACCAGGAGGCAAGAGAATTTCCCATTCTCCTTGGCCAACTTTAGAATACTGTGAAATAAATAAACACGGTACATCTTTTTTGATTGTTATCTCTTCCACTGTAAAATGCACATTTTTGCCAAGATATGAAGCGAATGATAGAGATACTTCTGGACTGATAGACGTTGACCAGAAATCTCGACTTGTTATAGGACCAGGTCTATAATAATTTGTCTTCACTCCACGATAAACGACAATATCTTCAGCCACTCGTGGAGAATTAATAAATATTTTAAGAAGATCCACGAGTAGACTTTCAACAAGAGGACGCACATTTTCAATTGAATTGAACCAAGTCGATTGCATAATTTTTTGAAATGCTGAAGCATCATTCATTGAAAAGGAGAGTGGGGGGAACTTGAAATCGCGTCCGTGTGTTTCAATCCACTCGTCTGAATATATTTCCATAATTGGTAAACTTTCAAATGTCTTTCGTAAATCTGGATAGCGTTCTTTAATGGCATATTTGAATGGACAGATACCCGAAGATCTCACGCTATTTATAAGGTCAATAAAGGTATAGCGTTTTTTAAGTGCATATTCATTTTCTGAATTTGTATTTTTCACAAATTCATATCGATTCAGTGAATTTCGTAAAAATCCATTAATAAAACGATCTCCGTGATACGTATACGCGGTTAACGCCTCTTTCCAGCGGCCCTGGAGGTCATATAGATATGCACTTTGCGCCTTTAAAAAGGGAACTAGATGAGGCTGTGCACGAGGAAGATAATAGGCTCGTAGAATACCCTTTACATCTTTTGAAGCATCAATCATAAGAGTATTTCCATAGTCTGGAGATTCTAGATGTACAAATGTGGCGGCATCCTCAGGAGTGAGTGGAACTATCTCTTGTTTTATACTCGTTTCGGGATTTCGAAACTCTTCGTTCGTAGTCATATCATAGAAGAAACTTCGAATCCTTTCGGGTTCTCTGTCTTTTTTAATTTCATTTAGGATATAGTCTTGCCGCGAAGACATCTATACAATAGATATATTAAACACCTGCATAATAGACATAATATTCTTGATAGTCGATAAAAATATTTTTATGAAACTCGAGAATATAATCGAGTTGATGGTGGAAACGATCTGCAAGGCGAAATTGGCTGTCTACCGTTCCAATGTAAAAATTGTCCATTCCAGCAAAACATCCATCACGGATAAATTTATTTTTTGTTGGCATGGGATTTTTCTGGAGAAATGAGAAAAGGTTGGACTCTTCAAGTGAATAATACGGTAGATGAAATAGATCAAATCGCGTATTAATTACAGATTCAGTAGGGTCGGCAGTTTCCTTCAGGTACTTTGCAATCTGATACTTACCATACCAGTAGCGCTTCCATCCAATAAGAGGTGCCTGTGTGCGCCGTATAATTCCTTCTGTGGCCCCAATAAGTTGAATCGTCTCATCGTTGTCTATTATTATTTTTTGAATACGGGGAGCCAAATCCTTGAAGTAATTGAGAATCAGAGTTTCTGTAACTGGGGCTGGATCCTCTTCCAGGAGCCTCCAACTTATTTTACTCTGCAGGACAGACCATGTATGAATATAGAGTTTGAGATCTGTGTAGAGTTCTGATAGATCCTTTATAAATTTGTAGAGACGGTCATCTTTGAATGAATTTCGTATATGACCTCGTAAAACGAGAATCATTCTCCTGTTGCGTGGTTTTTTTCTAAATTAAATTCTCCCGACTTATAGTCATACAAAATGTTCGACACTGAGAACTACCACCAACTCGTCTGCCTTCTTCGTGAATTCTTTATTGCGCGGGGGTTCAAGGAGGTTCCGACACAGTCGCGTCTCTCCATTTTAGCGGCATGTGAGAATCCTCATTCGGTTGCGACATTTATGTACAATGGACTGGTGTGGCCGCTACCACAAACAGGTCAGATGTGGCTTGAGTATGAACTTCTCAAGAATCCTGAGTGGCCGGGTGTATTCTGTGTGAGCACCTCATATCGGGATGAGAAGACGCCGATACCCGGTCGTCATGAAAAGATATTCCCGATGTTCGAGTTTGAGAGCCGAGGCGGCATGAAGGAGTTGGAGGGATTGGAGGCGGATCTTTTGGCTCATCTCGGCTTTCCTGCGCCGGTCGTAGTCGATTACAATACAGTCTGCGCCGAGTATGGTGGGGTCGACATCTTGGAGGATGAGCATGAGGGCCGTATGTGGCGGGAGAAGGGCGCCTGTGTCAGCCTGCAGAATTTTCCCTTGCGGACGAGCCCGTTCTGGAATATGAAGCCTGGCAGTGGCGATCTTTTCAATAAGATCGATGTGATTATCTGCGGCCAGGAGACAATTGGTTCGGCGGAGCGTTCCTGTGACCCTGATGGAATGCGCAAGATGTTCTATTCCATCACGGAGGGTGGCTATGCAGCGAAACTCTTTGAACTCTTTGGAAAGGAGCGGGTGGAGGCGGAACTGGATGAGTTCCTGAAGTTCGACTTTTTCCCGCGTTTTGGGGCTGGAATTGGGTTAACTAGGTTAACACGGGCATGGACTCTGCTAAAGGCGTAAAATTGAATTCATACTATTCAACTAAAGCAGGTATGTCGTCTATATTTAGTAAGGTAATCTCTTCGAAACTTGAGATTGAACTCCAGAACATTGCATCCACATATAATTTTGCTCCAGAGATATATAAGATTGAGGGGGAGACGGTTCACATGAAAAAGATTGACGGTCTCTGTTTGGCGGATTTATATACAGATGATCCGACAATGATTCCTAGTTGGATTTGGAAGGAGATTCAGAGGATTCTTGCGATTCTCTATGAACAAGAGGGAATTGAATATATTGATATTACTGGATATAACTTTGTTCAAGAAACGGATACAAATAAAATCTGGATTATTGATTTTGGAGATGCATATTATACAATACCAGAAAAGCCAATTAACTGGTTTCTGAAAGAGATTCTTGATGGTGGAAAGGGCTGGAATCCGGATTTTGCATAGGTTTATTCACTTGGAGCCACTCGTCCTGGTTTATAAACTTTATTCATCTTTTTTTTGACTGGCTCTGGTTCTTGCTCTAATTCAGCCTCTGATGCTTCTGGTGAGGGTTCGGGTGCTTCTTCATCTGGAACTTCTGACTCATCTTCTTCTACAGGCTTCTTCTTATTTTTCTTATCAGTTGGGTCTATATCGACTGACATATCAAGATCTTTACCACAACAACGACATCGTATTTTCTTATGATTTATTGCTGTGTAGATAAGGCCGCCCATGGATGCTAAAAATCCGAAGACACCCAAGATGCCCCCTGTTTCAGAGTTCATTTCCTACATGAAGACAATACTTTTTATTTACGAAGAAATAGCACGACTGCACACAAAATAATCATGCTGCACAAGAAGATAAAACGTATCGCACGTGAAGGACGCATACAGATAGTACGGGGCTCTTCAGATGTAACTATGGGTAGAGTTGGCTGATGCTGATAGAGTCTGTTTTCGATAATAATATATTCTTGTGTCTGGGCTGGAGGCACGATAGGCTGCTGCGGCTGGTCACTTACATAGATTCTGTGACAAATGGGACATTCAGAACGACCTTTATACATCGAATACTGAATATAACAGCCTGTGTGGGTAGTAATTCTACATGTACATGTTGGTTGAGGATAATATTGTTGAAACATGATTTCAACAAGTGTATTTTCAGATGTTGCTTCTTCAAGGCAAAAAAGACATTGCTGCCCTTCGGGCGACTCGGCCATTACTTAGTTAGTGGTGAGATTTGTTTGGGCGGGCTGTGCCTAAAAAATTTGAAGGGAGTGTCCCATTACCTTCTGTATCAATAAAATGCCACACATTCTTGATATTGCACGTAGAGTTCTTACACCCTACGTGAAAAATCATAACTCAGGGAATGCATATGAAATCTGGACATCTCTAGTTTTCCTGCGAAGAATGGGTATGACAAATAAGAACTTTGATGAACTACACGAATTCTTTACTGAAATTGAGCATGCAGATATTAAACCTTCAAAGAATGGAAATAAGGGTACACTTACCGCAGTTGAGAGAATTAAAAAGATACCCGTTGGAAAGGGTCTAGTCTTTGATGATATGAAGATTGTTGATCTGAAGAATGCTACGCAAGATGATGAAGAAGGTACAGGAGACTTGATTCTAATCTGCGAGAATAATGATATGCTCAAGATTAGCATAGCAGAGGGGGCAGCATCAAAGGCAACCGCCGTTAAAAAGTGTCTTACAAATGCTGCTGCGACTCGAATGGGATGCACTGAACAAGATATTGAACAAATTAAGGCCCTTGAAAAGGGCTCAAGCAAAGATGACAAGAATGCTGAACTTGTAAAAAAGTACGGCGAAGATCAGTCAACGTGGCCCAAGCGTCCTAAGACAGATGTTGCCAAGAAGCCGTGTATGGATACTGCAAAACTCTATGAAACTCGATTCAATTCTCTTTCCATTGAACGGAGACGCAAAATCATGAATGATGTTCACTGGATCTGCACTAAGCCGGCAGACTACTACGCATTTGTAAATAAGAAAACCTGGAAGATTCGATTCTTCAAGATTGGCGACTGCCCTATCAATAAGGATACGTGGAATCCCACAATCAAGATAAATAGTGTGTTTATTGAGACATACAATGAATCAAAAATGATCTCCAAGACACAGATTAAATTCAATAATGGTGTTGGAACATCAATGCGCAAGTGGAATCTTGTAGCAGACCTGAATTATCTCTTCGGTATCAAACATCTTCCAGAAATGGATCTCAAGTGAGCATCTCCGTAACCAGAAACTTTGCCATCCGCTTGATAACCTCCACATTCACTGAATTTCCAAACTGCTTGTACGCCGTTCCCGTACTTTCATGAATCTTGAATGTGTCAGGAAAACTCTGGAGTCGAGCGACTTCCCGCGGAGTCAACTTGCGCCTCCGTGCACCGACATTGACAATCTGCGCCATTGCCACCAGAGCCGGCGAATAATTTGTTCTTTTTGTTCGGATACCCGAAGGGCGGAACGTGAAGAGCAGATTCCAGAGGCTATCCTCCTCCTTAAAATTTCCACACTGCCATTCGAACTTTCTCCGAGCCCCCACAAAGGCCGGATTTGCCCGTGCACGCAGAAGCCACGGCCCCAGAAACGCCTGATTATCCTTGTAGAAGGCGCGATTGTTCGTGATAAACTTCTGCTTGAAATCGGCCAAACCTGCCACAGGAAACGTCGAATCCCAGTCATCGCTCCAGAGTGGAAAGGTCGGTAACTTCTGTCCGAGCCCCTTGAAATGTTGTACAAATTCATCCCAGAGGTCAATAACACTCTGATCTGTCTTGGAGAGTTTCGGTGCAGCCACTGATTCAGGCTCTAGAACCGATGAAATATCCGTCTTCGCAGGCGACACGGCTGGAAAGGGCGTTAGGGTCCTCCCAGCCGCAAGATCATTACGAATTCCGAGCAGGAATACACGCTCTCTGTGCTGGGGCACACCGAGGTGGTGCGGGCTCAGCAGGATTGGAACACCATGGGTCACATATCCAGCCGCATGCAGATTCTCGTAGATCACCTTCACCGTCTTTCCACTATCATGTCCCTTCAGATTCTTCACATTCTCGAGAAGGAAATAGGCCGGCTGGCGATCTCGTAGAATTCGGCAAATTTCCCGAAAGAGAGTTCCACGCGTATCTTCAAAACCTCCCTGCCGGCCCGCATGGGAGAAGGCCTGACAGGGGAATCCTCCGCAGAGAATGTCAAAGGCGGGAATGTCTTCACTTTTCAGCGCCTTGATGTCCTCCTTCGGCTCGAGACCATAATTATCCTTGTAGACTTCACGACACTTCGCATCAATATCGCAGGCGAGAACACAGATTCCTCCGAGACTTTCAAGTGCAACGTGGAAGCCACCGATACCACAGAAGAGATCAATGAACTTGAGGCCGGCTAGGGGTTTGGGTGCCACAGGTGCAGCCGCAGCAGGCGCGCGAGTCGTCTTGTCTGTACACGGATAAATCCGCCGGGCATGACGCTCATACTGTCCCTTCTGTTTGAAATCCTTGCCGCATTTTTCACAGGTGTAGTTAACCATTTTAGTTTTCTAGTCACCGTGGCGAATTTCTCTGGCTCAAATTTCAACGGCGCACCCGTAAAAAATTTGAACCTGGATCGGTGTGTAATAAACTACTACAAAATGGATAACCGTATCACTATTTCCTATCTACAATACCCTATCAGTTGGTTCTTGGAGAGCACTCCTCGTGGCTCAGTAACTCCTCCTGCCCGCTATCGTGGACGTAATGACACAACTGCAATGGTCACTGTTCCTGAATATCAGCGCCAGTATGTCTGGAAGCATGCAAAACAGATGTCACTCATTGATACAGTCTATCGCGGATACCCGATTCCTGCGATTCTTGTTACACAGGATCACCAGAATCGCTACAGCATTCAGGATGGCCAGCAGCGCCTCGAGACCTTCTATCGCTTCTACACCAATCAGTTTCAGGATGCCGATGGAAAGCACTATCGTGACCTGGCAGATGACCAGAAGCGCCAGTTTCTTGCTTATATGATTCCAATTATTGACATTACTGGAGCATCGAGGGAGGATGAGAGTAATATCTATGATCGTCTAAATCAGGGTGTAGCACTCTCTCATGGTGAGAAACTGTTTAACCAGAGGGCAACTGCAGTTGTCAATCTAACGGAGAGGCTACTGATGACGCGCGGAGAGGGACTCAATCCACTTGCAGTACAGGCCTTCGATGATTATCTGCGCGAGAATGATACTCGCTACGGAAATCTCTGTAATGCAGTGGCGTATGTCGCTGGTGCTGCACTAAGTACTCGTGATACCTTCTACATTACAACGTCATATGATAAACTTGCAAACAATCTGAATGGAATCACACGCGATGGCCAACTTGTTCCAATTGATGAGGAACTCGCTCGGACCCGCCTCGAGATTCTCCTGAATATCTACATTGATGCGGATGAAGCACAGCCTACAACTTCAAAGAAGAAGAAGGCACAATGGAAGATTGGCCTCTATTCAGCCTTCATCCTTCATAGTATCATTATGAATGAGCATAATGAAGAGATGCTTGAGCATGTTCGAGATACCTGGGTTGAGTTTCTTCGCCGTAACCGCCTGAGTGATGGAAATACGGCCGGCATTCTTATGTATGGAGTCATTCGCGGTGGAAATATTACAAAGGATCGTCTGGATAAGGTGTATCATAACTTTCAGAGGATGATGGAGGGACACTGGACGGCTCCGCAGTATGTGGCAACTCATGAGTCTGATGAGGATTCAGGGGATGAGTAGGCGCCCCCGTAAAAAATTGAATTTGGCGGAGGTGCCTTTTTATTGTAACACTATGAATCTCTTTATTCTCTACGCAGACCCGAAGGCCGCCGCACAGGCTCATGCCGATAAGCATGTTGTCAAAATGATTCTAGAGGCATGTCAGATGCTCTACACAGCGCATTGGACAGCGGCCTATCCTGAATTGATTCACAAGAAGAAGCCGAAGGAGTTACCTGCGAGTATGGCGACGGCACCGTGTAAGAAAAACTCGGAGATCCGTGGATATGCACCGGCGCATATTAATCATCCGTGTACGAAGTGGATTCGCGTCTCGCGCGGAAACTATCTATTTGCCTGTGATCTCGCAATCGCCATTGGAGAGGAGTACGCCTTTCGCTACGGAAAAGTCCATAGTTGTATGGCACATGCAGTCTGGCTAAAGGAGAATCCTCCTGCGCTGGCTGCGCTTGGACGCCTGCCCTTTGCGATCGCCATGGATGAAGAATACAAAATTAGTGACGATCCCATTGAATGTTATCGTCACTATTATTTGACTGCAAAAAAGGAAAAGGGGCTCTTGACCTATACACGGCGGGCTCGACCGGCATTTATACAGTAAGTCTATTTCTTCCAGCGGCCTCAAGCGCCTCTAGGCGTATCTGAAAGTCCTTAAGAACATTCAGAATCGGCTCCAGAAAAGCGATTTTTTCACCATCGTAATAGGCGGCTATAGGTACACTGCGACTGTAGCGATTCTTTTGAATCCGCTCTTTCTTATCTTCTATGAAATTCTCAAGAATCTGGAGTGCATGCGCCTTCTTTTGAAGTTCTCTCTCGAGTTCAGCGATCTTTTGTTGTTCAAGATATGCGAGGCGCTGGCGGAGAAGTCTGAGTTCTGCGTCAACCTGGTTCATTTCGTAGATGTTCTATAGTATAGCGGAGTTTTCAAATTTAAATACTTATGACCAGTCAATCAGAATGCCCTTTTTTAGTGTACGTAAGGAACTTGTTGTATCTGACCATTTTTCTTGATATGAGATTTGACAATTGGGAAATCGCACATGGAATCGTTCAATGAGGTCGTCAATTGTGATAACAGCCTGTGTGGAATAACTTAAATTGAGTCGTGAAATCTCGTAGACATAGGTTGTTTTTCCGCGCGCTGCCTCGGCTCGCAAGTCAGGAACAAAGGCATTGATTAAATAATCAATATGGCTGGTTTTGTGCTGGGTGACTAAATTCTGGAGATATTCTCGGCTGTAATTCTGTTGGGCCATTTCTATTCTACTCTAGACACTATTGTTCTAGATAGTCTCCATAGACCTTCATGGCGGCTTTCATACCGGGCGTTTGGTACTTATGATACTTTGCCCGATAGTACATTGTTCGTGCAACCTGGCGGGCCTTTTTGCGGGTTGCTCGGCGTAGCCGTTTCAGAGTGGCACGCGCCTTTTTTGCAGTTCCGTAGCCGGCTCTGAATTTGGGCGGATGTTTGGGATCATTGAAGACGGCCATTCTTATATTTTATTATATAAATTATTCTTAAAAATAAAGCATTTCCGGTAAATGAGATAGAATTTTTACTTTGAGTGCAGTAAGAATAAAAAGATATTAAATAGAACAAATGTCTGCGGTCAGAAGATTAATTGGAGCTTCTAAGGTTGAAAAGAAAGATGACCTAGACGCCTTTATGGATTTCTATAATAATAATAATAAACTATACTTAAGAGCCCTAGGAAATCTCAGAAGTCCTAGTATCCGAAATCTCCCCAAAGAAGAAAAGGAAAAATTAGCAGAAGAATACAAAAGAAAACACATGTTACACAAAGACATATGCTATTACCGCCATAAAATGTTTAAAATGTGGAATGGCAACGAGGCCTATTATGATCCAAATAAGTATAACTCTAAAAAAGTTGGAAATATATTAGGCGCAGAATTATGGTCAGACACCAGTAGCCAAGGCGAGAAATTTTTTTATTGGGTACTTAGTTTTACAAATGCCACAGTACAATGGTTGCCAGGTGACGAAAACAAAAAATGGTTTGAACCTTGTTCGGAAATCATTTTTACAGGAGGTAGAAGAAAGACTCGTCGTGGCCGCAAACAGCGTCGTCGCTCAACTCACAGAAAGAACTAAATTTCTGGGCAATCTATAGAATGCCAGGTAATATTAAAGTATTATCTGATATCCCACATTCGCTCCGATTCTCTAAGACCACAAACCAAGTAAATCTTCTTGTCAAAGGCCAAGGTGTATTTTTATTCGAAACTAAGGAGGCTACGAGCTTCTCGTTTGTAAATGGCGATGCTAGCGATGGGTTAACTGTTTCCCTCACAGCAGAGAAGTTTCTTGTAGAACGGATGTCTACAAAGAATAAGTACGAATCGCAGGGGAAAACTGGCGGCCTTACAACCAAGTCTGGCGCATATTACTGGTTTAGCCTGGATTCGCAGAATCAAATCTTCCAGGCGGGTGTAGGCGAGCCGCGTGTAGAGACAGTTTGCTATGTTTACAAGTTTGACCCAACAGACAAACTTTGGGAACTAAATAAGGGCTTCCTTGAAAGTCTTACGGCGATTAACTTGTCTCAGGCAATCGCTCCCCTACGACTCCTGAAGGATCCTATCACGAATGCGGTTCCGCTGAAGGTCAAGAGTAAGGATGAATTGACAATGGACGATGTCGCAGGGAATGCATATCTACCGAATGCGAGCCTCTCCCCTGCAGCACAGGCACTGTACAATTGTGTTGCAGGAAACAAATTTGTCCTCAATACTCCCGATTTTCCTGAATTTTCCCAAGCCATTGAATACAGTCTCAAGACGCCAGGTATGTGGTGTAATACACGAATCAAACAGAAGGCGACTGAATTTGGAAAAGACCCGAATCCTCTGGAGACCTATCTGCGCATTACGCTTGGTCAGAATAATGGTGAATCACCTGGCGTTCCGTATGTTATGGAGATTTGGCCGGTTGGTCACTATTCACCCATTCATAATCACGGCGCGGCGAATGCGGTGATTCGTGTTCTGAATGGAACAATTCATGTGAGTCTCTATCCGTTCTTATGCGACCAGCCAAATACAGTTGAGCCGTTTGGAACTCAGGATTTCGGAAAAGATGATATCACATGGATAAGTTCTACACTGAATCAGGTGCATATGCTGAAGAATTTAGATACAAATACGGATACATGTATCACCATTCAGTGTTATATGTACGACAAAAATGATGTACTTCACTACGATTATTTTGATTATCTGGGCGAGAAGAATGCAAAGGCTCAATATGAGCCTGATTCAGACATGGATTTCGTAGAGTTCAAGAAGACAATGAAGAAGGAGTGGGATAGTCGTCCTAAGAGTAGTTTATGGGGATGTTTTGGGATGTGAGCAAAATTTGATACTTTCTTGTAGTGTATCAGTAAGCATGTCGTTTGAACCGATATCACCTGAAAATATCCAAGAACTTCAGAAGTTACTGGAGGAAAAGGAGAAGGTCCTGAAGATTACAGAGTTTTTGATGGACTTTTATACAGAAGCAATTGATGTTATTAAAAGAACATCGTATTCAATGTATGCCCACCCCTTCAATAGTAATGACCCATTTATGATTGAGAATATAGCAGAGATTCTGGAAGAAATTAAAGAGATCTTTCCCGATTGTTCGGTAAAACATTTCATAGGGGGTAGGCACGGAGAAATGGTGATTGTCACCGAATTACTTAGTTATCTGGGTCAGAAAGAAATTGAGGTTATTGATTGGTCTTGACAAAATTTGATAGAATGTTTTCCTCTTTTAATAAGTAGAGTATATATGTCAGTCTTGAATAAGATGTCACGGTTGGTTCGTATTGGAGAACATATGATTGAAATTTCAGGATTGCATGGTGTTTGGGTGGGGCCTGACCATTTATGTAGGTCGAAGATGACATTATTCTATCTTAATAGGCCTACAGTGACCATTACATATGAACTTGATAAACATGTGGAATGTGCTAACGACGCAAAAATTCTAGAGGACGCAAAGAAAGACTTCAAGAGTTTAGAGAATTCGGGTATGCGGTAGTGAGGTAAAAAATTTGAACTTTACTTAAAGGATTTTTATTGCAATCCTATAATGAACTTTACGGAAGAGCAAGAGGCTATTTTAGCCGATGACAGCTCGAGTATTAAAATCCTAGCTGGAGCAGGCTCTGGAAAAACAACAACAATGGCGCATTATGTGAACAAACAGATTACGTCTGGACGTACTCGTGAAGAGGCAATCTGCTTTATTACCTTTACTCGTTTCGCAGCAGAAGAAATCAAGAAAAAGGTACGCCATATTCTTGGACGCGCAACACATCTATTGACAGGGACATTTCATGCAACTATGTTTAAACTTCTCAAACAAGCAGGTCTGAAACAACACGAAGGTGAGTTTCTTTATGATAGTTGTATGGAGGAATCTGTTAAATTCTTTCACAAACACCTACGAAAGGGAACTCCTGCACTTGTAAAAGTTCTTCAACAATACAAACTTCTAATTGTAGATGAATTTCAAGATTTGGATGAACTTCAATTTATCTTTGTAAAACGTTTTAAAGAACTTCAACCAAATCTCCAAATTATTGCAATCGGTGATCTCGCGCAAAATATTTATAGATTTCGCGGAACATCCAATGAATTTCTCAGAACTCTTCTCCAGCGGGAAGTGATTCCAAATATTCGTTCATTTAATCTAACTACGAATTTCAGAAGTTCTAAGGCAATTCTTCGATTTGTAAACTTTGTCTTTCAGCCTGAAATAAAAGATGGTCATATTCTCCCTATGGAAGCCCCATTTAATGGCCATGAAGGCACAAAACCGAAGTATTTCGAGTTTGCCGTGAATCCTGGAAAGGGTATGGGTGAATATGAAGAAAAAGTGGCAAATGAACTGATTCCTGTGATTCTCAGAGCAAAAAAAGAGTTTAAATCGGTTGTCTTCATCTTTCCAATTATTAAATGTGCTTCTTTCCAACTTATTACTGCACTTCTACGCCAATATAGCAGAAAAAACGGATTTGCATTTGACCTTCATCAGATTGCAAAAGAGGATGAAACCTCTACAACAGTGGCATTTGGTTATGATCCGCGTAACTCTACTTCTCCAATTCAATTCTCTTCCTTTCACGCTTCTAAGGGACTCGAATGGGATATTGTTGCCATAATTAATGCTACAGATAGTATATTTGAACTTCGTGATGGGGAAGTTGAATCTGAGGGACATTATGCAGAGAAAACAAATCTATTCTATGTTGGAACAACACGAGCAATTGAAGAGATGTATATCTTTGCAAACGCAAATATGGGTGGTCGTATCCGACTTCTTGCAAGACATGGAGAGAATTTGAGTAAAGTTGTTGATATTACCCAATGGGGAACTGAAGAGAAGGAGTTTGTAAAGAAAGCAAAAAATCCAATTGGTGTTAAAGAACTTCTGCGGAGATTTACATCACACCCTGATTTGAATAAGCGTATTCAGAAATGTAGTGAAAATATTATTTCTTCAGGTAAGTCTGGTTGGAATATTCTCTTTGAACATGTCTACAAAGAAATGAAAATGCGGAATCGTGAACTGGCATTTGGAACTTATATTGACTGGAAACTTAAGCAGATGCTCTGTTCTGGGAAATTGAAGACTTTCCAAGATATTCTTATGGAAATTCTGCAGTCTTTGAAATCAATTAATTGGAAAACAAATCGCCATGATTCTCTTGAAGATATTTCAATGAGGCGTGCAAAACTTGATGTTCTCTTTATGAATAGTAATAATGAACCGTGTCTTGCATTAGACAGATTTGTGTCTGCATCGAGGTGGCTTGGAATGTATCAGACAAAACAGTTTATGTGTGTACCTGTGGTTAAGGAGATTTACTGGAAAACAGAAAGGCTCTTGATTGAAACTTCTGAAAAAAAGGATAAAAGTATTGAGGATGAATATATTCTTTCACAGTCTACCGATTTCTATCTTCGAGGAAATACACAGGAGATTGAAGCAGTAACAATGCCGAAAAACTACTATTCAGGTCTACCTGATGGATTTGAAGAGTTTGTAGCACTTAATCAAGATGGAATCTGTGATGTGGTGATTGATTGTTTAAGAAGTGTTGGTTCAGGAATGGGATTTCTGGAGGGTGATATTGCTCTAGAGACTGAGTCACTGATTATTGGCGAGGCTGATATGTGGACTCAAGAGTGTGGTGGAGTATTATTAGAAATTAAATGCGGTACAGCAAAAAAAGTGGCTGAGTTGCGTGATACAGGAAATTGTAAAAATCTTCTACAGGTTCTTGCATATGTTGCGATGGGTCGGCATGGAGTCATTCCATTAAAAACTCGATGGGCCTTTCTCTTGAATCCTTTAACGGCTGCATGGGAGAGATATGATTTGAATAGTTGGTCTATGGAGGAATCAAGGGAATTTATGGATTGTTTGGAAGAGTTGCGTGAACGGGGCTAATCAACAAACTCGTATGGTTCATTTACCACCGCTTTTTTCTTAATAATAATTTTTGGTTTATTCATCTTCTCATTCAGGCAATCCACTTTTGCTTCAAGTCTCTGCAATCGTTCATTCATATCTTTTAGAATTTCAAGAATAGGGTCTACTTTAGGAGGGGATAAAATTACCTTTTCTTGTACAGCATCAATTTTACACATATTTTTCTTTTCCTTCAGTTCTGCTCTATATTCTTTCTTCTCAATTGCATCAATAATAACATCTCGATCTAGACCAGTAAGTTGAATAATTTCACTAATAGGCTTCTTATCATTAAGATAATAGTCTGCCGCAAGACCACGTAGTTTAGATATAATTCCCCCAATAGTTCGTTGATGTTCTGTAACAATTTCATTCATTGATTTCTTATTTCGGATAGAAGTCAGAAGTTGAATGACTTCTTCATCATACCATGCCTTTCCCATACGGCCTGGATATTTGCTCTTATCTAGACCGTACATTTTTGATTGCATTGTAATAATAAAAAATAGGAATATAATTTCAAATTTTTTGATAGATAAATTTGAACTTTATAAGGTTTTTGGTAACATACAAACGGATGCCCGCAATCCATCCCTTCTTTAATAAATCCGCTCCGCCAGAAGGCTATCTTCACGTAAAAGGTAAACAAACCGCACCGCCACATCTCCTCCAATTTGACGGTGCATCCGATCCGAATCCAGGACCTTCAGCCGGCGGCGCCGTTCTCTTCCATCCAGGAACGACCGACCCCGTTTTCGAACGCTACGAATTTATTCCCCACGCGACAAATAATGAAGCCGAATATAACGGACTCATTATTGGTCTCCAAGAAGCAGCAGACGCCGGTATTAAAAATCTTCTGATTGAAGGCGACAGTAATCTGATTATCAACCAGTTCGCCGGCACCTGGAAAATCAAGGCGCAAAATCTAGCCAGCCTGCATAAAAAGGCCCGAGCCCTCCTCTCCCATTTCGATTTTGTGGCCATTAAACATATTCCGCGTGAACGAAATGCCCATGCAGACGCTCTCACAAATGAAGGCGTCAAGCAGCAAGATTCTGTACTCAGACTGTTTGAATAGTTACTTCCAAGGCGTAGCAAAAATTCGGGCATCCATGATTCGGCAGAGAAAATCGGTGGTGCTTTCGAGAAAAATAATTTTTGATACGAGGCGTGAATTCAAAAAGGGCGACATCAGAGCCACGGCCGCACGCATCCAGATATTCGGATTCAGAATCCAAATTCCTGTAAGAATCTCCGCATGTTCATTGGAGAGGGCGCCAACGAGCCGCTTCATGAAATCAATGGATATATAATGCCGAGTACCCATACCCGCACAATCAAAGATCCAGATCCAATGCGCATCCTGCTTCGCTTCATTCATGTGAAGCCTAAAATAACCAAACTTTTCGGGCGTATTGACAAGTTCCTCTGCACGGCCGGCCCCAGTATACCAAAATCCTGTATCATCTCTTTGGGCAAATTTAATGAAACTGTGAGAGCGCGAATTTACGGCGCATTGTGGACACGCCATTCGCTGTACTTAGTTTCTCGCTTTTATATGGTGCTTGGTGCGACCCCTTGAACTCTTGCGCTTACTGCGCGTCCTACGAAGAGTTGTGCGTCTTACGCGGGCACCACCTTGCCCCGCAGCGGCAGCAGCAGGGGGCGCTGGAAGCACGCACAATAACTGCTTATTTAGAACACATCGAAACTCTTTATCTTTTAATGTGGCCTGAAAATAGTCTCGCATCTTGTTTACTTTTTCCACGGATGTCTGAAGAAAATTTACAGGTTGTCTTAATTCAAACTCCGCAGGAACCTCATACCAGCTATACGTTTCTGCAAGAAGTTCATTAATTGTTCCCTCCGTAATAAGAGCTGTCTGCTTATTTTGATTCGTTCGGGTATTTTTTCCTTTAAAGGGAGCAAATTTCTGAGTCTCGCCACTGGATAAAAGCGTATATCCATAGACCGCAGAATAGGAGCGTATAGGATTATAATCAACTACATAGGTTGCTTTTTTACCATCACTTGGTGTGAGCGCCCGATACATTTTCTGTATAATTGTATCCTCAGATTTATCATCATTTAGTAAAAAGACAACATCGGTAGAAGGCAAACTAACACCCGTACTGAGTTTAGAACCTGCAAGAATAATTAGACCTCGTTTTGGAGTCTGCTTCTGTAATGACTGTTCAAGTTCTTGTATCTGCTGTTTGATATCTTTACCCTTCAGATTTTTTATTGTTTGTATACGCGCAGCAAGTTCTAGAGGGACTGAACTCTCTTCCTCTTCATTATCTAAAATACATGCAACATTATATCTGCTGAATTTTTCATTTTGTAACAGAGAGACCGCCCAAGTGGTCATCACTTTTAATATACCTTTGCTTGTACCAGTTGGTACAAACATAAGTATTGTGTTTGTATTCTGAAAATCTGGTTCAACTGGCGCCGCAAGTTGAAAGTCCGCATTTTGAAATAAACCCACATTCACTTGGGCTAAATTTGCATTTGGTTGTGCATTATATAAAGTAGGAAGTTCAAATCGAAAACGGCTATATGCGTATTGACTGTGTGCGGTAATATATTCAAGTGTCTTTTCAACAATATTTACAAGTGCAGCTAACTTGGCAGGAGATCCCTCTTCAAAGATTGCTTTCATTTTATTCAATTCAGCAGGCATCGAATAGGAAATAAAATTCAGATCAGGAAAATTAATATAGTCAGCGGCCATTTCTTGAGGAGTTTTACCACTTTTAAATCTGGATACTAGAACGGAAGAAACAACAGGACCAAATCTTTTTTCAAGATTAATAACTGCTTGATTTGATTCAACTTTGGCAGATTCTTTTGTTATTTCGTTTATTGCATCTTGAAGATACTTGTTAAATCTCACTTGCTCGGCTCGTGGATCTGAAAGTTCTGAGACTGTATTTGAATTATTATATTCATCATTATTATCATTATTTCGCATTAAGCGTCTTAGGCGCCCTGAGTAATATGCTCGTTCTTCAAATAAAGAGACTAGATCGTTTGGTAGTGAGTTCAGTTTTCGAGTGAGTTTTACATCGACATAATCCCAAATAAAAATATTTTCGCGTTTAATATTATAGTCTTGAATTGTAGAAAAATAAGTGGCAGTAAGAAAAATAATGGGTTTAAGAGGTGAAATTTTTTCAATTTCTGCTTTTGTCACAAGCCCGCTGCCTGTTTTGTGTGCCTCATCAAAAAAGAACATATCCGCATTTGTTATACTATTTTGAAGAAATGTCTTATCAGATTTCGGATTAATTAGAAGTTGTGTTGAGCAGAAAATAACAGCATGTCGCTTTGATCTACGTGCTATCTCTTCATTTTCGAATTCATCCGATACAAATGGGTATGAAATAAATACAAAATCACCAAAATCAATAAATTTTTTAATCAAATCTTCGCCCACTTGAGACTTTGTTTCATTTGGAGTTGCAGTAAACCATATAATAGTTACAGGCGCTTCAGTATGGGAGGGAGTTACTATCCTTTTACGTCTGCAGAATTCGGCAATTATCCCTCCAGCAATATAGGTTTTGCCTCCTCTGGGCAATACACCAATTAAATAGCGATTTTTAACCAGATCTTCAGCTGCCGCTGCAGCGGCTACTGGAGCTTCATCTGATAAAATTTTATTTGATATACTTTTAACAATAATTTCTTGATGTAATTGAAGTCTAAGTAATGGTTTTGAGGCATACTCCTCATACACTTTTTCATTTTCACTTTCATCCTCATCTAAAGGAGGCGCGGCTGCAGGTGCAGGAAGAGAAGCAGGTGCAGGAAGAGCAGCAGGGGCCGCAGCAATTGCATTTGGAGCAGATTCAAGCTGTGCGATAAGTCCAGCAAGAGAACTTTTTATAGCATCATGTGTTGCTGAATCTAGAAGTCTTTTATATTCAGCAAGAAGTTCTTGTTTCGACATTCTTATAAGTGCGCTTATTTTTCATTCTCAGAAAGCAGCGGTTCTTTTGCCTGAGGGCCTTCAGCGCCCTTTGTCGGGGCCATCTCAACCATGGTGCCTTCATCCACATAGGTTCCATCTTTAATCGCATTAATATCCTTCAGTAAGTGCTTTGAAATGCCGTTGTTCGTTTTTTCAAAGACATTAATCAGACTTGCAAGTATATTAAATCCTACGCCGACCCAGATTAAGAGTTTCATATCATAACCTGCTGCAATGGTCGTAGTCAAGATACCGGCAGACTGCACAACATGAAATAGATAAATCAGCGCCATATTCCACTCATTCAAACACTTTCGTTTTTTAATAAACTCCTTCAGGTCGTTCAATTTATTTGTCTCAAAAATTGTCTGGATTTCAGTATTCACATTTGGTACGGACATTTCTTTCTATTGAATACATTCGGCATTTATTCCAAGCATTGTAAGAAATGCGGTCTGTGTACCAGCGGCGTAATGAAGAACTTCACCTAGAACAAACCAAAAGAGAAGATTTGATACAATGGAAGTATTTGTGGCCCAGGCGCTGGCAATGGAGAGTAGAATTGTTAGGAAAATATCAACAAATGCAAGTCCAAAGATACGGGTTGCATGAACACCCTGTCCAGGAACTCCTAATAGAGTAGCATAGGGACACGGCATTTCTCTATATCTGGTTCCGGTTAAAATAGTTAACTACAACAGAATGAAACGGTACAGAACCGTAAAGAATAAGAAAAATAGAAAAATGAGAGCAACACGAAAGAGAAATTTAAAAGGGGGTATGAAATCTACTGCAATAGCCCTAGAAAGATCAGGTAAGCGTGCTATAAATAAACTTGGTAAGAGAGTTAGTATATTTAAACCACCTAAGCCTCCTGCCCCCCCTGCATCTATTATTTCTCGTTTTGCTGCTGCTGGCGAAGGTGCTGCGCCTGTTGCGCCTACACCCTCTGCACCTTCTGCTTTGCCTTTTTTACCAAGAGGCAATCTTCCATCACTTGCGGGAAGGGCACCACTGCGCCCTGAAACAAGATATACTCTTGAAGAAGCACTGAAGATTACTGAGCCAAAAGCAATACGCAAACTTATGGAGGAACTTGAGGCTGGTTCAACACGAAATTTTGTTGCTGGAACACGAGGAATTAAAATGCAGCCCGCATTAATACGCTTATTACGGGCACGTGGTCGTATTTATGAGCCACCTGCTGAACCAGAAGCCGAGCCACCCCAACCTCCTGAACTTGCAACTCCTGAAACCATACAACGGCCAACTCCAATTAGTGAAGAAGTCACTAGATTAGCACAAGAATCAGGTATCACTGCTGCTGAATCACATAATCATTTTATGCATGCTACAGAAGATGCGGCTGCACTTGTAAATGAAGTTATACCGTTGAGCGGGCGTACTCTCTTAACACCTATTGCAGAACAGCAAGGACAAACAGCGGCCCAAGCAATTCGAGCACTTCCTGAACTTCCTCCAGGTGAAGAACTTACAGCCGCAGAAATTGAAGCAATTTTAGATAGTATATTTCCAGCCCGTGTAATTGGGCGGGCTTTTGAACTCGGTCCACAAAATCTGTTTCGTATGGAGGCTGTATTTCGTGCAAGAATGCCTAGAGCAAATGTAGATACATACAATCGACAAATACAAGATCTTATGTCTGCAACACTTTTACATACATCGGCTCGTCAAGTTAAAAAACTTTTGGCCATATTTACACCTGCTCGGTTAACACGGTTAAAGTCTGCATTAGGTGCCTACTTTCTGCGAAATCCACAAGATGCGCGACTTATTCTTGATGAACTGATTACTATACTTTCTCGTGGACAATATAATGCGGAAATTATTGAAACACTTACGACAGATCTATATATCCAACCTGCGGAAGCACTTTCTCGACTCCAGGCTGTATCAAGATCAATTCAAGCAACTGCACTTCAAAGAGACATGGAAGGTGCACTCGCACATGCAAAAGGCATGGGTTGGTTCGGAGCCCGTGCTTTCTATACTCTTGCTGCGGCTGGGCTTGGTGCAATAGGTGTTTTTATTGCAGCCTATGCAAATATAAGTTCAGTAGAAGATCTTGCTGTACAAATACGTGTTGGACGTGAAATGTTTGACCATAGATTTCCTGGAGTTGCTGAATTCCGTGATCGTGCTGCCCTTTTATTTCAAGGAACCGCTGCAGTCTTATTGGACTCAGCCTATAATGGATACTATGATACACTTGGTATTCCAAGACCTGCACAGCCAGTTGCAGTCGCAGTCGCTGGCCCCCCTGAAGTTGTAAGACCACCTCGTGAAGTGTGGCTATGGGCACATTATATTGGAGAATATTCACGGATGGTTCGTGATTTATTAAATATAGTTATTGCACAAAGACAGCGCTAAAATAAATTGTAGACATTTGAAATGTCGCAGATTTATTTATTTAGTTAGTGGACCCTTAGTCGACCTCTTCAACCTTCGGGCCCTTGGCATCAGGGTTCACATAGTGGCTATCAGGCTTCGGCATATCAGAAGGCATTCCGTGCATTCCAGGCATGTTTCCCTCAGGTGAACCCTCCGCACCAGCATACATCTTCGTTAGTACCGGCCGAATGAGGCCCTCATACTTCTTCATTGCATCCTTGAACTCCTCCGTAGTCGCATCCTGGTTGTCCGCAAGCCAGGCGAGGCCCTCCTCTACATTCTTGAGAGCAGCAGTCGCGTCGTCGCCAAGTTTCTCCTTCACCTTCTCATCCTGGAGGGAGTTGCGGGCATTGTAGAGATACGACTCAAGTTCATTGCGCGCCTCCACCTTCGCCATCGTCGCCTTATCCTCATCCGCGTACTTCTCTGACTCAGCCACCAGGCGCTCGACCTCCTCCTTGCTCAGACGACCCTTGTCATTCGTGATCGTGATCTTCTGCGACTTGCCCGTTGACTTCTCAGCCGCCGACACATTTAGAATGCCGTTTGCATCAATGTCGAAGGTCACCTCAATCTGCGGCACACCGCGCGGCATCGGGGGAATACCATCAAGTTGGAACTTGCCGAGGCAATTATTGTCGCGAGTCAGAGGACGCTCACCCTCAAACACCTGGATGCTGACACCAGGCTGGTTGTCCGCATAGGTACTGAAGGTCTGCGACTTCTTCGTAGGAATCGTCGTGTTGCGCTTGATGAGCGGAGTCATGACGCCACCTGCCGTCTCAAGTCCGAGGCTGAGAGGAGCCACGTCGAGCAGAATAATATCATTCGTCTTCTCACTACCGCCCGTTAGAATGTGAGCCTGAACTGCTGCACCATAGGCAACAGCCTCGTCGGGGTTAACGCTATCATTGAGTTTCTTGCCTCCAAAATACTCCTGAAGCAACTGGCGGATACGGGGAATGCGCGTGCTGCCGCCCACCATGACAATTTCATGAATATCCTCCTTAGAAAGCTTGGCATCGCGCAGGAGTCCATCCAGAGGAGCCACAGTCCTACGGAATACAGCCTCGCACAGGCTCTCGAACTTCGCGCGAGTAAGAGTTGTGGTGAAATCAATGCCATCAGCAAGGCTGTCCGCTTCTACTGTAGCCTGTGTAGCCGCAGAGAGCGTTCGCTTCGCACGCTCGCAAGCCGTGCGGAGGCGACGGAGGGCCTTTGCATTGCCGCTCACATCGATCTTCGTCTTCTTCTTGAACTCCTGTACACAGAAGTCAACGAGGATATTATCAAAATCCTCGCCGCCGAGGTGCGTATCACCCGCTGTTGATTTGACCTCGAAGACGCCATCGTCAAGAGTCAGAATGCTCAGATCGTGAGTGCCGCCGCCGCAATCGAAGATCAGCACATTCTGCTCGCCTTTCTTGCCCATCTTATCCAGACCGTATGCGAGTGCAGCCGCGGTGGGCTCATTGATGATGCGCAGAACATTGAGGCCGGCAATTGCACCCGCATCCTTCGTCGCCTGGCGCTGGGAGTCATTGAAATACGCCGGTACCGTGATGACCGCATGCTTAATCTCCTGGCCGAGATACGCCTCGGCAGTCAACTTCATCTTGGTGAGAACAGCCGCACTGATCTCCTCAGGGAGAAACTCCTTCTTCTCACCCTTCCAGGTGACTTCAATGGTCGGCTTTCCACCCTTGCCCTCCTTTACAGGGAACGGCCAGTGCTTCTTATCTGACTGGACCGTGGGGTCAGTAAACTTGCGACCAATCAGACGCTTTGCATCGAATACCGTATTCATCGGATTCGCCGCCGCCTGCCCCTTTGCAGCATCGCCAACGAGGCGCTCATCATCAGTGAAGGCTACATAAGACGGAGTCGTACGATTTCCCTGATCATTTGCGATAATCTCAACGCGGTCATTTTGCCAGATAGCCACGCATGAATACGTGGTTCCGAGGTCGATTCCAATAGCAGGTCCAGTAGGCTTAGAAGTAGTGCTCATTTCTAAAGTATTGTATCGGAAGGGTTTTAGACCTGGGCAAAAAAATTTGTAGGTGTGCTTAAATTATTTTTTACGCGACGGCGACTGCGGGTGCAGCAGGTGCCGTTACAATCTGCGAGCGCAGCATTGAGGACACATGTTCAGGAGCCAGATTGTTCACATACTGAATGACAATCGGCATCTTCAGAGTCTGCTTGTTTTCCCGCAGGTCCTTGAGATAGAGCCCATGGAGATGGTAGACAGGAGTACGTAGAGCAACCGGTACATCCATGAACACCTTGCTATGCTCCTTGTGGACTGCACAGTACTCGGCGTAAATCATTGCCGTCAGGTCGCGAAGACGCTTCTCTAGATCATAAAACCGCGTCCGCTCCTCAGACCACGTGGTGAGATACGTGGTAATCATGTTCTCACGACGCAGCCTGGCAAACCTGTCCTCGATACGCGCCTCAGGTCCACGTAGGTTCCGTAGAATCTTGTAGGACACTGAGCGAAGACGCCAGCGCTGACCATTGTGTCCCCGGAATACGATGCCCTGCCACTTCGAGTCCTGAGTCTGTGTCATCTTGTTCATCCGATCCATCGGCAACTCGGCTGCGCCCAGAGGCTCATACTGCTTTACGGCCAGGAACCGAGCATCTGCCTCCCAGTCAGCAGGATTATCGAGAAGATTGACCGTGCCATCGTCATTTACAAGGCCGGTGTGAATGAGAATTAGGTTCGGCGCCTCATGCCACTGAACAATACGATGACCAGGATGCTGGAGAACAAAGGATGCAAATCCCTTGCCAACAATGTTAACCGGCTTCATACCCTTCGCAGTCAGAGCATCCTGAATCATCTCTGCAAAGGTCTTGCCTCCATAGAAGCCACTATTTGCATCCAGTGAGGTGCGCGTCGTCCAACGCACTGCACCTGTGCTCTCATCCCAGAAGCAGTTCACCATCACACCCTCCGCAAACTCCTCAACCGCCACAACGCGCTCATGAGGAATATCGCCCGACATCGCCTTGCACGGGGCAATACAGACAGGGCGATTCGTCTGAGTGTCCCATACAACTGAACGCATCCAGGGAACCCACTCCTTATTGGAAAGGTCCACTCCGAGTGAGTGGATGTCCTTTCCGTGAGCGGAAAGGTCGGATGTACCCTTCACATAGCGCAGAATTGCATAGCGCTCGCCCTCCTTCTGAACTACACGAACTGCCCCACCTGCCTCACTCTGGAGAAAGGCCGAAAGGCTCTTCCAATCGCCATACTTTGATACGAGATTCGCGAAGATACTGTGAGTATAAACCATTTGGAACTATGTATTATTTTACCTTCAAAGCCGCAGCGCCAGCGAATCAAATTTTTTCCACCTTGACTTCAGTAGAGCGGTGGCATGGCAGAACCACTCAAACCAGATGAAGAAGCACCCATTCAAGATGAAAGTGTTCAAATATTATCTCAAGCCCCCGAAGAAGAATCCCTTACACGTAGCAACCTCATTGAACTTGGAGATTACTTGAAAGTCTACACGAATGTTGTTCAACAAGGTGAAGCCGCTGTTGCAGGTGAGGGCTATGTCTATTACAGAGACGCCAATTTTATAAAATATCTAAAGGGCGATACCGTGGTGACACTTCCGCTCGATGAATCTGGAAATATCAAGGAGGAACTTGGTGTTCAGCGGATTCAATTTAAGAAGGCTGATTGGCGAGCCAAAGAGGACGACTTTGAATTAACAGAGGAGGATAGTTTCTTGAAAATCTTCGATTTCAAGGATGGCGATTTAATCCAGGCATTCAAAGATGGAACAGCCGGTCCCACCTATCGCTTTATTTCAGTCAACTATGGTGATGACATTGGTATTGTTGAACAAGTGGATTCTTATGGACAACCGCTTGAAAATACAGTTGAAGTTCCTTTTAATTTTACAGGAATTCCCATTGCCAGTGGATTTGACTACGATGTCATTAAGAAGGTAGACTTGGAGCAACCTGATGAGGCGCAAGCGGCGCCGAAAGAGCCTTCGCCTTCAGCCAATGCGGAAAACTTTGAGGAGGTTCCAGAGCCCATTCTTAAGCACCTCGGTGAGATTCCCCCACCCAAAATCAACAAAGTTCTCGTAGAACTTGAAGAGCGTGAAATTGTATACGAGAGCGACGACCAGCGTCAGGAGATGATGCGCGACCTTCTCAGCCTTGAGACACCTGAACGCCAGAAGCGCGATGCTGTTCTTGTCGACCTCCACCGATTTGTTGAACTCCTGCTCAATATGCGCGACGAGATTGTCACCTATGACAGCCTCGGAAAGCCTGATAAGGAGCCCAAGGAGACGTCTGCAACTTTCTTATCAGATCTTCTACACTCACCACTCGTAAAACCGGTCATTGATGCCGTCAAGAATTTCTATGTAGATCTGGATGAATCGGGGCACGATGAATTCACAGACTATAAGAAACTCTCTACAGTGGTCGAGCCAAAATTCAATACACTCGGTGAACTTCAAAAATTCAAACACCCTGCTGAAGACTATAGTTATATTACAAAGTGGCAGGACTATGTGAACCGTTTTATGCGTTCATGGTACTCTACTGCAAAGAATCAGATCTCCTTCAAGCGCGACTCTGAATTCTTTCGTCTCTGTTCTCCTGAAGTGAATTTCGAAGTTGATGAAGTAACTGGATGTGGTCAGTGTGAGGTTGATATTCCTGGATTCGAGCGCGGTCTTCCGCAATTCAGAAAGGGAGCCGATGATAAAAATATACCGCTTTCAATTCAGCAACTCGGTGTACTTTCAATGAGTATTGGCCGTGGTCTCGCCGCACTTATGGGTCGGCCGACAACAGGTGAAGTGGAGCCTGTGCTAAATGCGGAAACAGCGGGAATACACCATTATATACTCTTTCCCTACAGTGCAGCGGATTCCCTCGGTCCTATTCGCTCTGGAAGAATCTTAACAGATTCACTTCGCTCGCAAATGATCGCAAAATCAATCCGTGATGTTCTCATCGAAAAAGATGGCGTCCAAGTTGTACCGACCGCCGATACAATTATTGCAATTGGAAAGAAGGATACGTGCGAAAATATTCAAATCGATGCATATCTGAAGAGCCTTCCTGTCTGGAATGTCAGAGAATTTGCCGACTTTGAAGATGCCATGGTGGCACTTGGCCTGAACAAATACGAATTAAATGAGGACCAACTTCAAACACTCAAAACCATTCTTACAGAATCAATTGCACTGCACAATGAACAGGTGCGTACACTGGCAACAGAGGCACGTATTCAGGATAGACCTCCTGTCATCAATCGCTCCTTCGAAACCGACCAGGAATCCGTGGCGAAACTGATGGACCTCTTCAAGACACTTATACAGAGCCCTTCAATCAAGCAGTTTACTTATTTACCTGCAAAGTACCGCCAAGTCGATTTTGTGCGACTCAATTATCTCGTAAAGAATCACCAAGATTTAATTGATGCAATTCTCAGTGGAAATGATATCTCCATTACACGTGAATCAAATCGCTATGTTCGCAATGAATTCCAGGTCTACCAGAATGAATTTGTCCTTGAAACACTGAGAGAACAGACAAAGGGCAAGCCGCCGCAGCCCAATCCCTGCCCCCACGTAGATGAACTTGAGAAGATTCGCCGCGTCCGTGATAAATCTGAACGCATGAAGTTGCTCTATGGATTTATTCTGAAGAACAAGGGCCAGGAGCAGCGGGATTTTCCTAAAACTAAGCAGCACAGGTGCCGCAAATGTAAAAAGAGTCTCATCTGCGACCACGAATACAAGCTCCTCTACGAGTTTCTTCATCCTCAAGATTCTCGCCTCCTGCACAAGGAGATTCTCCTGAATTTTATGGGTGGCCAATTCCATGGCCAGTTTATCTGCCGCTATTGTGGACAGTCAATCCAGTCAATTGAATACGACACGAGCATGGAGTTCGATGACAATGGCCGCCCTATGATGGGGCGCGCTGTTCTCAAAGATGGTGAGGACCCTGTAACTGCACTCTTTGATAAGACTATAAATCTCGCCCTCGGTACTTCAAATGATACGGAGGAGTTTGACCTCGAGACAGATGACAGTGCCTACAAGAAGTTCAAGACAGGTCAACTGATTGGCCTCGAAGACAATCTGACGGCACTCGCGGTAGGCAAGAAAATCTACGAGTGTGCGCGCAGAATTTACAGTGCGCTCGGTGTTAATCCACCGAGGGCCACCTATGAAACCGTCGTAAAAACAGTCAATAGTTTCATTCTACAGATGCCAAATCGCGATGCATATAATCAGGCTCGTTTTAAGCGCGAAGATGCTCATTTAGAGGACCCGTGTGCAGGTGGCCTCGCAAAGGATAGAAAAACGGGTGTTGCCAGTGCCGATTATTATGTATATCTCAACCGCCGCATTATCCTCTACACGGCGGCGTTCATCTTTCTTGATATTCAAACTCATCGTCCCAGTTATCTCATCCAGTATAGTGAAAAGACCTCCTTTGAAGGATATCCTCTCATAGCGAGTACAGATGAATCTAATCTTGACGGTGTCAAGTATCTAGCCTATGTGCTAGGTGGAATCATCACGGATGAAGAACCATGGAGTCTTACACAGTGGCACTATATTGAGTATCTACCCAAGCGTCGCGAATACATCGAGCGCTGTCTCATGTCACTCTTTGGAGAGATGCGCGAAACAGCCCTTGTAAAGACAATGATACAAGATAAGGAGGCATTCCTTGAGTCAAATAGTGGTCGTAGAATTGGCGATGTTGAGGAGACACTTCCTTCGTATTTCCTACCTGAGCAGATTGGTGGTGGAGATAAAGTCAAAGCCGCGGCAGGAGCAGCCGATTCTGGCAGTTCACGTGCACTCATTCGCCAAATTCACCAGGAGGCCGCAACGCATAATCTCTACAAGAAGTCCCCTTTCAGTGAAACGACCTGCTGTCTGGCAAATATTCGCGAGGAGACCTTTTGGCAGGCCAAGAAGATCCTCGGTGCCGGCACAAAGCAACCTCGTGGGCCACGTGGCTCTCGTTTTGCCTTCCCTTATGTTCCACGACCGGCACAGACGATTAATCCTGAGGTGCCACCAACACTCTATCCACGTGTCTTCTTGAAGGTCTGTTTCCGCGGAGAACGCACAGGTCTTCCTCATGAGCCTGGATTGACCGGTAAATGCCCGTATTGCGAATTTACATTCCCCCCCTTACCTGATGACCAGGCACTTCCAGACCCGCCAATCAAGGCAAAAGACTATGCAGACTGGATAGCAAAACGCGACGAAACAATTAATTCAACACTTAATGCGGCACTGATGAAGAATCTGAGAATTACAGGTGAAATAAGCAAAGAACTCTTCCAAGGTCTTCTTGATACAACACACAGACATTATGAAGTTGAGTTTGTAGCACCTGCTAAGCCATCACTCGAGCAGACACGCGCCCGTTTCTTCAGGAAACTGGCAGAACTTAACCTCTATACTGCATGGGTCAAGGAGATCTCAGAAGTGGTTGCGAACTTTGCAAAACTTCCGCCGAATCCCACATCACAAGCGCAGAGAGATACACTTGAACCTCTTGAGAAGACTCATGAAATCTATCGCAAGGCAGTCACATCACGTATTGGTGAAGACTATCGTAAGGCGGTCGATGAAATGTGCAAATTATCCTCTCTTGAACTTAAGACACAATTATACACTTATTTTATTGTGCCTATCAATCGCGGCCTGAAGGATTCAAACTCTGATCAACTCTCCACTATTCTGAAGGATTATGAGCCGATGAGTGACCAGCACAAGGAACAGATTAAAACTGAAATTCTTAAGCCGCATTTTGATTATTCGATCAGTAAGCCAAAAGAGATGAAGTTTGAAGAACTCTTTAATAAGGAGAATACTGACTTAGTTACTCGTGCAACACTCTTTGTGAAACAACTCCAGGCCATTTCAGCCCTCCTTTCAGATTTTCAACTCTCTGCACTTGGCCTCACCAATGAGAATTTCAGGATTGCGCTCAATCGTATCATGATTCTCTCAGCCATTGGAAACTATGTGAGCCTACAGGGTGGCGCGGCTCAAGGCAATGTGACCCAGTCTATTGTGGCACTTCAAACCTGTATCCGCAGATATAGCCAGGAGGCAATAAAGTATACGGATGAGCAGGTTCGTGATGGAATTGCGGCGCGTGATGAAATTGAGCGTCAGTCCTATCTCAAGAAACTTTCAAAACTGAATCCGGATGAAAAGCGTGTAGAGATGATGAAGAAGCGTCTTGGACTTGGAGAGTGGTCCGTCGGTGGCACAAAACTCATTTACAAATACGACAAGAACTTCTATGATCTTGAACGTGAGAAGGATGAGGCCGCGGGTATTGACAATTGGCGCAATACCGAAAGTGAGAAGTTTGGAAGTGGCGGTGAAGGTGATGAATGGAATCCTCAAGGCGAGGCCTTAGACGATGCCGCAGGCGACTATGGTCAAGCAGAAGAGGCAGCGGATGATTATTAGACTGGCGCCTTTGGTGCACCTGTAACTGTAACACTGTCACTAGAATCAGTATTAACTGGATTGGTTCTAAGCACTAGAGTGCCAGGCGGTGGTTCGATGTTATACCTAGGTGCTTGGTTACGGAATGTGCCAGGATTTGATGGTCTCTTAAAACAGTAAATAAACATACATCCAAGAGGAGGAAAGAAGAAGCAACATGTGAACCACATACAGCGAAGGCATGGATCCCAAATCCAGGCAGCATGACGACGAAATGGGGGGCAGACAAACCAAAGGAAGTTGAAGATGTAAATAGAGAACATAATTACCATAGGAATGATGACCGCGGCTTTGTATTCATTGCTAAGGTCTGCAAAGATTGAGTCGATAGTCTCTTTGTCGGCAATACCGGCATTTATACAGTCTGTATTAGAGAAGTAGTAATAACGTCTTCCTGGAACTACGCCAACTGAATTGATGTAATCGCGATTGAAACAATGGTCATAATATGGTCCGTAGCCGCTTTTGAACCAGACGCAGCCATTAATACTCTTATCCTTTACACAGGATGTACAGGATGAGTGTAATGTGGGGCATAAATCAGACATTTTATTGATATAATTATCATATCAATAGGATTCAAATTTTACGTCGTAGAATACCTGTTTAAAATGAGAGCAGCATTAAAATAGCCTATCTAGGATAGAATGAGGATCCTGTTGTTCAGTGGACTCCTATATTTAATTGGAATCGGTATTGTCCTGGCGATAAAACCGAGTCTAATGTTCACATCCGACGGAGGATGGAAAGAGTTTGGGATTGGTCGTAATCCTGAACGCTTTACATGGTTCCCCTTCTGGCTTTTTACAGTTCTCTGGGCCGTTGTCTCTTTTTTTCTTGTGCAACTAATTGCAAGTTTTGGATTTTTACCTGGAACGGAATGGACGCAGATTGAAACTGAGGAGCCTGTCAAGCCAATCTCCCGAGCCAAGCGCAATAGTCCACTGGAAGTGGCCAAAAAGGCAGCAAATGATCTGAAGCCTGGATATTATATGCTAAATACGGAGGGTACCACGGTCGATGGTGTCCCTAAATACATCTACATTGGTGCTGCTCCCGCGACCGACTAACAGACTTGTACGAAACCCGATGCAATCACTTGAGCATAGATTCCCGCCCAGAAGATATAGAATCCTCCACTAATCGCTTTCTTGTAGGTCGTGCTCAGTGTAATAGGCAGAACCGTGAGTACCGGTGACTCTAAAGCAGGAATGAGCCAGAGAAGAAATAAGACTGAAGTCGTCAGTGCCGGACCGAACAGACTGTCCAAGGCGATTTGAGATCCATTGAGTTTTGAACAGGCTAAATACTGAATGAGTGCATTGAGTAATAGCCCAATTACAAAGGAGACAAATGGAATCGTCATTAAAAGGAGCCAGAGCGGAGGAAATAGACCATCTCCGTAAATAGCATAGATAATGACCATACAAAATAATAAGAGGACACCATGGGTTAAACTAAAAACAAATCGAAGAGTGCTATCGAGCGCCTTTGATTTGGGTTTGGGGGCGTCCATTCTGGTCTTCCATTAAAAAAAAACTACTTCGTAGAAACACAGATGCCACCCAAGGGAAAAAGACAGAGAAAGGTGGTGGAACCTTCAAATCTACAGAGTTTCTTTGCGGGTAGGCGTATACGTCCCGATCTGTTTACGTTTGACGCAACTGGAAACGCAATATTTAAACCTAGTCTCGATGCGCAACCGACAAAAATCTTTCATTTACAGAAATACAAAACCGCGAATGCAGAAGAAATTGAAGAACTTTATACTGAACGCCAAGAACTCGTAGATGGAGTTGTGGCAGAATTTGAGGAGGCAAAGGAGGCCTTGCGCGAAGCACTCAAACTATATAAGGAGACCGGAGGTGATATTCAAGATGTCGTTGCTGCAAATCTTCTAGTTCAGTCAAAACAAAAGGATATAACCGCCATTATGTCACCTATGCTTGCAATGAGTGCATATTCCAGCGTTGAAATTCGCGATGTTCTTCTTGAAAATCAATATGAAAAGCGTAAGGTCCAGCAGACGGTTGATGTGGTCAAAGGGCACTCTGTTCTCTCACATTCTGCGCTACTTGTGCCCATGTCTGCGGAAGCCGAAGCGTTTGGCGAAGAGGCAGAGGAATATGAGATTATTTTTGATGACCCCGCAGTGATCGCCAATCCAAAGGAACTTCCTCTACTCGGCCTCTACAAGCCAAAGCCGATTGCAATCCTCGGAGCCAATAAGAAGAAGAATGTCTATAATGGTCTTTTACAAGCAATTCTTGTCGAGGCTATGAAGGCAAATACTGTAAAATTTACGCCTGAACAGATTGACCAAGTGATTAAAGCCGGCACACCTGGAGCAGTTCGCCGCGTAGCGGAGCCGTTCAATTTCACGGTGGGTGATTTCAAAGATGAGATTTTTGCTAAAGTAATTGATGCCGCGATTGATGAATGGAGTGATGAAGAGAATTTTATGGATGCCCTTGAGGAAACAGGTGACAAGACAATTGTTTACGTGGCACCCCAACAGAAAACGGCAGACAATAAACTGCTCAGTCTTTTTGGTACAGGCCTCGTACCTGGAAAGAAATCAATCAATGAGAAGGGTGAACTTGTGGCGACTGAGGCCAATCAAGAAAACCCTACAAAGTGGAAGGGTCTCAATCGTTGGGGCATTGCTCTTCAGGCGGCGAGGGCACGTTCACGTGATGTTGCTTCAGGTGGAGGCGAGCATCTGCCTGAAGATTTATCCAAGGTCGAAGTGGACCGCGCTGCGAAGACTCAAGAACAGCAGGAGGCGGCTCGTAAGGGAGCCATTATTGCTGCTCGGCGGGCTCTTTGAGCAGTGCTTATTGAAGAGGGTAATCCTTCAGACTACCTTCATTTGAGTCACAGTTCACTTCACTGACTGAATATGTATAACATGCCTTATTATTGTCACGATAGACGAGTTGCTCAACGGTCTTTGGGTGAGGGTATTTGTATACAACATCCTTCGGTGGCCTGAAAAAGAGCAGGAGTAGTCCCCCTACTGCAAGTCCAAGTAGAAACGGTTTGATTTCAAAGTAGTCAAACATACTTCTATTGTAGCGGTAGAGGATGTTCAAGTTCTTTGAAACACCACAGTTTCACTTCTTTTTCAGTTTCATCATCGGAGTTGCAATTATGTCACTCTTTCGTCCACTCTGTAAGGGCTCCGAGTGTCAGATTGTAAAGGCTCCGCCGGTCCATGAAGTTGAAAAGACAACCTACAAAATCGGCTCAAAATGCTTCCAGTTCAAGACACACACTGCTGAATGTCCGAGTCAGGGTGTGATCGAGGCGTTTCAAGTTGGATACAAGTAAGTTGCGCTGGAAATTGAAACTGTTTTTTTTAAGGTGTAAATAAATGTCAAGTGCGGGGACTCTTTTGTCCGACCTAGACTCACGCTCGTCGTCAAACGATAGTGACCTTGTCGAGAAGATTCTGGCCGATATGAACGGAGGTGGTGGCAGCGGCGGCGGGAACTCAGTTCAAATGCCTGCTCGTGGTATGGCGCCGCCACCTCCTCCTCTTCCAATGCAAGCACCTCCGGGCGCTCCTCAGGGAAATACTACATTTCCGATGGCGGCTGATCCGATGACGGCGCAGGCACATGTAATTGGACGAGACCACCCCACACCTGGCGATTTTGCTGCGGCGATGCACGGTGTTCCCCGCTCCACTGAAGGTGATTCGTGGTCTGGCGGTGCTCCTCCGCGCAACACAGAATACGACGAGCCGAAGAAGAATTGGTATGCCCGTATTCTCGACGATGCAAAGATCCCCCTGGTCGTGGCCATGCTCTTCTTCGTTTTCAGTCTACCGGCAATCAATGTTGTCATTTCGCAGTACCTACCCTCACTTATCCAGAGTACGGGTCAACTCAGCACGCTGGGTATGGCTGCAAAGTCATTAATTGTTGGAGCATCCTTTTGGTTTCTTTTACGCATTGTAGCACCACTTCTCAAGTCGTAATAGAATGAAGGTGAAGACTGATAAAATCTCTCTAGGTATCCTTGCTCTGTATGCCGTCTATGGTATCTTTGCAATTCCGTTTGTCTATTTTATGCTTTCCCTTGCTGTAGGCCTAATTGTCTACAGCACATCCGATTCAATTGAATATACGGTGGTTGCTGTTCTTCTGACGGGTGTTCTTACAGTGCTTATATCACAGGCTCGTCGCCCTGAAGGGTTTGTAGACGGTGGTGCTATGATCTCCAAGCGTGTTGAGAGTATTCGTCGCCCGCAGGCCAAGGCGCCGATTGGTGTCTATGCGAGTGGATTTGTCGAGGGCTTCTCTGACCTGAGCGACAATCCTGTCCCTACGGAGAAAAAGCCTGAGGCGCCTGCTGCTGCACCTGCTACTACGCCTTCGGCTAATACAGTTGCAAGCACGGTCGCCGCTGCCACGGCTACTACTGCACCCTCTACAAGCGCGACGACATCCTCTACGAGCCAACCGGCTGCTGTAACAAAGTCTGGATTCAAGGATGCAAATTCTCCCAGCCCAGAGGGTCTCTTCAAGCTCGGCTCCATTCCGCAGGATACGAAGGGTGGATTTCACATTGACCAGGGAACCACTGTTCTAAATGCGCTCAATGCCCTACAGCCTGATCAGGTGAAGAGAATGTCTGAGGACACGCAGAAACTCATTGATACGCAGAAATCACTCATGATGATGCTCGGCACCATGAAGCCGATGCTTTCAGATGGAAAGCAACTCATCGATACATTCCAGACAATGTTTGGACCTGGAGCCTCTGGTGCCACTGCCCCTGTATAGAAAACGCGCTCATTTGGTAGATAGTCATGAAGGCTTCACGGTGTCCTCCCGGTGTATTTTGTTTTACACCAGAAGTATTCCTCTTCATCATATTCGTTTTAATTGGTTGTCTGGGAGCACTCGTCTACATGAATAGCACACAGCAGCAGCAGGCGCCGCCAACCTATATTCACAGACCACGTATCCCTGAGCCATCCCCTAGCGTTGTTGTAAATGCGGGCGGCGATGATCGCTATACCCGTGCACCTGAACCCCTTCGATTCTGGAATGCACCTGCTCAGATGCCGGTTCGCGGTGCCCTTTTTGGTGTTCCCACGCAAGGCCTTCCTGAGCAATACCAGTCGTATGGATTTATTACGACATCCGATGGCCAGACACTGCCTCTTTATGGCCGCCGCACAGCCGGTCGTTCCGACCGCTATAATTACTACACGCGAACGGATAGTTACAATCCAATTCCCATCCCGATTCGCTACAAGGGACGCGATTGCCAGGATTCAATCGGTTGTGATGAACTCTTTAATGGTGAACATGTTCGCACTGTCAACGGCAACGACGGAAAGGTGAATATCTACCAATATGATGGACCCATGTATATTCCTGGGGTTCTCTAAAATCCCTGTATGCGATAGATGGCAGGAATAACCACAACGCCAATTGATATTTCAAAATACAAATGTGTTCCACTTGATTTACTCAAAAATGTAAATGACAAAAATCAAGTGCAGTTTCAAGCAGCAGGCTCTTCAGTTCCTCTTACAAACTTTAAGAAGGAGGCAGAGACTCAACAGGCCGCTTCCGCTCCTAAGAAGGATGCAGTCAGCATGAAGACAATGGAGGACTTTTTTGTCTCCATTGTGGTGATTGCCCTTCTTATTGTTCTCGGTGTAATGTCCTTCAATCTGGTGCTCAATTTCAGAAAGTACGGATTTGCAGCCTTTTCACTTCCAGAGGCTCTTCGTGGACTTCCTGTAATTGCCATCTGTTCGGCACTTTTCTTCGCAATAGGCTTCCTTCTCGGCATTGTGGCTCGTGGTGGATAGACAAAGAAAGAGTCTAACTAGCAGAGAGAGAGGGATGAAGATAACAATTCCTTTACAAAGTCTACTGTTCTGCCTTGTTCTTCTCGGCATTTCCGTTGTGATCGGATGTTATTTCATGATGGAGCAGACAAAAACAGAAGAGCCATTTATTGATATAACGGCCGGTAATGCTGATATTCAACTCCAAGCATGTCCTCCCGGGACCGAAGCCCTGAATGATATGACACAGGGCACTGTCTCCTGTTGCGACGGAAGCATTGTAGATGGACAATGTAATGGAACGACTGTCTGCAGTCTTTCAACGGATACAGCCGCATTGCCGAGTTGTGTGAATCTAATGCGAAAGAAGTTTGCCGATAAGGCGGCACAGTTCTGTCCAAAGACGATTCCGAATTATTTTGAAAATATCAAGGTTCAGCCCAATATTCAAGGCTGCACGGCAGGCGCTCGTCTACCCAATGGAACGGCTCCTGCTGTAAGTACAACACCTATTGCTCGGTGTACCATTTATCAAAACCGAATGGAAAATGATAGCAAAGCCGATAGTTGTCAGAATCTTAAGGCACTTGCCTCTGTAAAATGTCCGAAGGGTGGTCCAGCCACTTTTTTACAAGGAATGCCCGCAGAATATCCTAGACTCATTCAATGTGGATTTACACTCACGGGTGAATTTACTCCCAGAACATGTTATTCAGATACATCACTCCTCGATTTTTTCAAATGGGCATGGAAGAATAATAGTGCACGAATGTTGGAAGAAATTAACAGAAATAAACTTCTTTTCTGCTCAAATGCACAGCAGTATTATATTGATAAATCACTTACAGATGTTAAACTAAAAAACTATAAGTGGAATGGCACTGTCTGGGCTTAAATTATCTACGAGTCCGACCCTGCTGATACATGACAACAGTCTGTATATGATTTGGTTGATATGCGTCTACACCGTAGACGGCACGTGACTGTTCAAGTCGTCGTGCTGAGGTTTGATTACGTTTTAGCCGTTGCAAACGAAGTTGTCTTCGCTGATATACATAATATCCGAAGCCAACCGCGCAAAGTGCCCCTATGCCTCCAAAAATACCTCCTATAATCTGAGCCAGTGCATTTATAGATGCAGCCTGTGCTTGAGCAGCCACTGCGGCAAGGTCAATACTCGCAGCAGGAGTTTTGCTTGGAGTGGCTGTTATTGACGCACTTGATGTAATACTTAGTGTAGGCGTGACACTTCCTGTAGTTGTTGTCGTAGGCGTAGGTGTACTACTAGATGTCGGTGTACTTGAGGGTGTATTCGAAGCCGTTGAGCCGGTTGAGAGTGAAGGCGTAGGTGTTGGAGTTGATGTGGGCGTTGCAGTTCCAGTTGGAGTCGGTGTTGCCGCTGCCACAAGTGAAAACGTTGTGGGCGAGGTGAGTGTATACGGGGCTACACCAACACCTGGACTCTGTACACTTATATACGCAGCAAAGTTATTTCCAAATCCAGGAATGTTCTGGCCACGAGGACACGGATAGCCTACTGTCATATTTGCCTGTGCAATAAGCCCTGTAATCGGTGTACCTACAGTTGTACCGCCACCTCCACCACCACCAGTTGACCTTACCGTCACAGATGCTACGCCAACTCCTGCCTGACCAACTCCCTGCCAAGAGACTGTTAGATTACGACCATCACAGATTATACTTGCTCCTGTAGTCATTAGAGTCACATTATTGTAGAGTACTGCATTGGCTATCTTACTCTGAATCACTGCAAGTACAGGGCTTGATGCATTTACTTGTGGACTTGAGCCTGTCTGAAAAATCACCGGTGCACCGCTTGTAACACTTGTACCTGAATCGCTGATTCTCACTTGGTAGAATCCAGTGGCACTTGGAACTCCCAAGGTCGGACTCAGTGCTCTCGTAAGAAAAGTAATCGTTAGATTTTCATCCGGTAGAATATTCTGAGTCGTCCAATTCATACTCAGTGTCTGTCCTGTGTAAAAAGTTCGATTTCCCTGTCCAGAATCGAGAAGGATCGGTGGAGCCAAAGAGAAATTTGTAAATCCTGCAACCGTACAGAAGTCGACCATACCAAATCCCGTCTGATTTGTTCCACAGACTGCTGCAGTCTGGTCAGTTAGACACCATTTTGAACTAAGCCCATTCCAATCAGACTTATATGAACACCCTACAGGTATTGATGCATTTACCCAAGGGGTAGTCACCGCATTCTTTTTTAAGGCACAGTAACAACCCGTGTCACTAACAATAGTTGATACTGTGAGAAAGGGACTACAAAGCGCAAGAAACCCAATCAGCGCTTTCATTTATCTAGAATCTCGTTTTAAATCTTTAATCGTTTCGCGGGGCGAGGCCGTGGTCCTCATAGAACGCATTGATGCGATTATTAGGGAAGAGTTGAGATTCAATCACTTGTTTGTGGTCCTCTGATTCTCCGTGCGCAAGTTCAGTCCACGACTCAACATCCTCCATGGGACCATGGCCGACCCAAGAAGGGTCCTTTACTGCTCGCTCAACTGGTGCAGGGACATCATGCGGCGACATTTGTCCTAGTGTTGGCACTGAACCACGGCTGACAATATAGTTCTTCGCCTGGAAAATCGAATACCGATTGCGCTCAACAAAGAGTGCAGTCACTGCAAGGAATGCAAGGATTCCAGTCATACTTCCAAGGCGAATCGCATAGAGCAGAAATCCTAGAAGGACCAGGCGACCCACGAGTGAGTCGACAAAAGACCTGACAGGAGCCGAAGGGAAGAAGGCTGCCAGCAGAAAAATGACTACACTTACCCCTGAAACGACTGACTGTTTGTTGACCATTCTAAACAAGCATGTGTAAATTTGACGATTGACTTCTGCTTAACTCAATAGTAGTAAATGAATCCGCAAACGCTTGATCCGCAAACTCTCGACCGAGTGATCACATGTCGGGGATATGCTGTAAAGAAATCCAGTATTGACTCTAAAGAACTTGAAGAGATCCGAAAGGAACTCACGGTTGCTCCAATCGTTAACGATAAATTCGGAAAGGGCGGAGACTCCTTTCCTATTTTCTCCGAATCGGCAACTCGAATCTACACACCTCGTGCGTGGGCCATGCGGCGATTTGGTGTTCCGCAGGCGAATATTGTATCGGAGGGTGAGCGTCTACCGGCTCATATCACTTTCGGTGGTAAACCATTCGACTATCAAATTAATATCATCAATAAATTCATTGATGCGGGAGCAAATGGACTCATTTGTGTACCGTGCGGAAAAGGTAAGACATTCATGGCACTCGCAATTGCTGCTCGACTCGGTCGTCGATTCTGTATTGTTGTAGACAAGGAGTTCCTCCTGAATCAATGGAAGGGTGAAATTGAGGCCTTCTTTCCAGGGCTGACTGTTGGTATTTACCAGGGTGATAAGAAACAGACTGGATCTGAAGTGATTTATCAGAAGGAGGCAACGGCTACGGAACTCAAGGAGCGCTGTCGTCTTGAAGGACTCAAACTCAGTGGATCCAAGGACGAACTTCTTAAAAGACTCCAAGCCGCAGGCATTGATATGACACCGAAGTCGCGCACAATCACCTATGATGTGACAATCTGTATGATTCAAACCATTGTACAGCGTGATATGGCAGATGATTCCTTCAAATCCTACGGATTTACAATCTTTGATGAATGCCATCATCTCGGTGCAGCGCATTTCAGCCGGGTACTTGCAAAGATTCAGACTCGTTGGATGCTTGGACTCTCGGCCACACCTACACGCGATGATGGTCTGACCAAAGTATTCGAATGGTATTTGGGTGAACCCGTGTATTGGGAGAAGATTCGTGAAGCCGATGAAACAGTGGCGGTTTATACAATTTCATGCGCGTATAATGACCCTGCCTATGCTGAAGAGCCGGTTGATTGGAAGGGTGATGTTGTCATGGCCCGTATGCTCGGAAAAGTTGTTGACTATATGCCGAGGACAGAGCGTATTGCGGACCTTTTGAAAAAGTGGTTGGCGGAATCTGTTGAGCGCCGTATTCTAATTCTAAGTGAACGCAAAGAGCATTTGCGCCGATTTGAAGAACTTCTGGAAGTCACCAAGGTTCCAATTGGATATTACATTGGTGGAATGACCGATGAAGCCCGAGAGGAGTCGGCAACCAAGTGTCGAGTGATTCTGGCAACTTATGCAATGGCATCTGAAGCCATGAATATTAAGACTCTAAATGCCGTCGCCTTAGTCAGCCCTCGTAAGAAGGTGGAGCAGAGTACGGGGCGTATTTTAAGGATTCGTCCTGACCAAAGAAATCTAGAACATCGTATTCTGGATGTCATTGACCAACATTCAATGTATATGGGACAGTGGAGAAAGCGTCTGAGTTATTACAAGCAGTGCGGCTATAAACTATTTCGTCTAGGCGAAGATGATACGGCAACTGTGATGGAGAATCAGGGTCCTAAGAAGGCACTTGACCTTAGCGTCTGCCAGATGAGCGACTAGACTTGCGGCTCTTACGAACCTTACGAGTCTTGCGTGCACGGCGCTTGCGGCTGCCACCCGTCTTCAGGCAGGCCGGATTCATTGTACGCGCCTCATAGGGAATCTGCAGTTGAACCGGTGCACCGACAGAATCCGTCCATGTGCTCGGCTTGTTGTCATAGCCTGCAGTGGGAGCAACATAGGCCTCACTCACCGCCGCCTGTCCAAGAGGTGAATAGCCACCTGTCTGTCCAAAGGCCTTCGCGATGGATTCGCCCAGACCCGCTGAACTGACCGCACCAGGTGTTGGATTCGGGGCCGTGTGTGTGGGGTTGAACGGGTTCTGCAGGTTAGCCTGGCAGCCGATCTTTACAACTTCAGGGTATCCGCCCTGTGCCAGTGCGGCGCCCGCAGGGGCCGGCATCGAGGTCATATCAAATCCGTAGCGACCACCCGCCTGCTTGTAGTTACGGGACTTCGGGCCACGGCGTCCACCCTTCATGCCCATGCCCGGAAGACCAGTGGCTGGCGGCGGTGTAATGGCATAACTCGGCGTCACTGCATGACAGTTTCCAATAGCATTTACAGAAGCGGCGTAGTTATTGACCGTCGGGAGCCCAGGCAGAATGGGTCCACCAATAGAATATCCCGCACCCACATTTCCACCTACCTGCTTGCGTGAGCAACCACGGCGGCTACGCTTTCTGTTTCTCCGTGAACTATCCCTCATTCTATTACTAAAAGTCTTTTTTATTCGGTTACCTCCTCTGAAGGCTTTACAGCCGGCTTCGCCTGCCCAAATCGCGCCGTCGGTGAACGCGGTGTGGCAGAACTTACAATGGACTGAATACGGAAGCGCTCAAACTCTTGATTCCAGACAACTTCAACATAGACCTTCTCCTTTGCAATATGTTCACGAATTGTACGACTCAGAGCAAGTTCCTGAACAGCCGCACGACCTACACAGACATCTTCAGCCGACCAGAGTTCATATACATCAGGTAGGCCTGAAACAGCCCGTAATTCACCTACAAGTGAAGAGGCTACACCTCCAGCCGCCTTGATGCGAAAGCGCCTGCGATCAGGTAGTTCGGGACAGAGATCAATGGCCGACCAACTCAGTTCACTTGCGATCTCCTTAACATACTCAAGAGGCTTGTAGTTTGCGATGCGAATGGTGAGGCCACCCGCGCACCGAGCATCGGGCATCCAGTGATGGTCGAGAAACTGCTTGAGTAGAGCCCTGCGCTCCGTAAAGGTCTTTGAGCCGTGAATCGACTGACCACTCCAGGCGAGCACATCCTCCAGCCAGAGAAATCCATCCGACTTATCCAGTGAAACAGCAAAAATGGCTGTCTGCGCGTGCATTGTGCTACTGAGGCGCATACGAACAACAATCGACCTTCGCAGGCTCTCATGCATATAAATGGGGGTATGATTGGGACTGAAAACAAGAAAACCACTCTCTACAGGGTTTGTATGAATGAGTGCATAGAAGACTCCTTTTGATAAGGGTACAAGTGCCTTATCACCCTGAAACGGCTGATAGATTCGTAGACCTTGTAGACAGTTGTTCACGAGTTTCTGAAGAGCCTCGTGAGCAGCTGGTTTGGGATGCTGATACTGAACCCCCTGAGCGGGGCGATAACTTGAGCGGATACTGGGGCTGGCGTCCATAGTTCTATATATAGTTTGTCATGATTCTTAAGACCACTAAAACGCCGAAAAGTTTGTGGGAACATCGGTATCATTGGCAAAGACACCACCAGGGATAAATTCACCACCATTTTGTGCTCCCTCTACAGAGAATTCCTGCACATTCGGCTGATTTGAGAGGATTCTTGACATCGCCCCACTCGCTGAGCCAACATCCGTAATGGTAGGTAGAGGAGCAGGTCCAAACATACGCTCAGGAGAGCGTGCATCATCTCCAAAGTTACTGACCTGTTCACTTTGCGCATAAGGATCCCTGTCCACGGGGCCAGGCAGAACTACCGGAGGTGAAGGGTCAGGAGGTGCACGCATTGCGGGTGAATTCGGTCCAGCAGAGGCCACCTGGCGGGGGGGGAGGGGTTGAGTGGGCTGAACAATATCCGCTTCAAGTTCAGCAGGTGTACTTGAGGCAAATGCCTCACCGTTTCTAAAATACATTAGGTAGGCAACAAACAGAATGACGGCCAGCGATAGAACAAGAACGATCTTCGCTTTCATCTGGCGCAAGATGGGAAAAAAGGTGTGGCGTGAACGTAGAGACTTGGCGGGGCTAAACAAAAATCTCCTAGTCTAGTAGAAATGTCAGCATTGGTTGTTCCTCCTGTTGTTCAAAGTGCAGCAGTTAGTCATGAATTTGGCATGCTACAGGCTCTCGCATCGCATTACCTTGCGGGTAAGACCCTGAGTGCGCCCGTCCTGATGTCCCTTGCCGCCGCCCTTTCGGCCGAGGTGAATACTGTTCAGAAACTTTCGGGTGCTGAGAAGAAGCAACTGGTGTGTAATATTGTGCTCCAGACACTGGAGACTGCTCTAACTGTGTCGAAGGTTGGGATAGGATCACCGGCTGTTTCGGCGGAGGAGGAGGTGGCCTTGATTTATGTTGCGAAGAATGTGATCCCTGCCTCTGTTGATCTCTTAATTTCGGCTGCGAACGGTCAACTAAATCTGAAGAAACTTGCAAAGACTGGATGGGCTGACTGTAGGTCCTGTTTACCAGTGGCGGCGCAGCAACTCCGTGGCCCTGCGTGGGATGTTGCTGAGAAGTTTGTAAAGGCTGCCGAGGTGTCTGTTGCTGCGGGCGGTTCTGTGAAGGACGTCGTTGCTGCTGGTGTTGCGGCTGCCGAGGCCGCTGCAGTTGTTGAAGTGAAGGAGATTGTTGCGCAGGTTGTGCCTGCAGTGCCCGCGGCAACTGAGGCACCTGTGCCTCTAGAGGCGACTGTGCCTGCACCGGTTGATCCTGCCACGACCACCCCTTCATCGTAAAGGTTCCATTCTGTAGAGCATAGTCAAACTCTTCTATGCCAAATGAATCGCGAGGAAGCCGTGATACTGGGTGAGGAACAAGCCACTCTTCCCATACCGTATCAGAGAGTTTTCTACGTTTAACTACATCATAACTTGTCCATGAATTGTTAAGAATTTCTGCAATCCATGAACCAGCATCATATCGCAGACCTTTTAGGGGTAGGGCAGCCGCAGCCGCCACAGATTTCCAAGTGCGCACAATCATCCTATAGTAAATTTGATTTCGCTATTTAAGCACTCTTCGATACAAAAAGAGAGATATGCCAATGACTGCTCAAATCCTACTACTTACAAGTACAGGTGACATGAAAAGTGGAAAACTCACCATTAAGAGTGAAACCACCGGTTGCCAACTCTCAGATATTCAGACGTATTTGAAGAAGAAGAAGGCGCCGACACAGATTGGCACCTACGCATGGAAGTCAAATACGCTCTTTCTCTTCGGATATACGGATGGAAAGGCCGGTACTGAAAATAAGCATGAACTGCCTCCTCCACATGATACTCAACTTGTGTTTGGTGATATTGTTGTTCTGATGTCAAAGGATAAGCGCTCCTTTGCAAAGCCGCTGCCAATTAAGCAGGATGACTATGAAACCTTCTATACACAGGTCTTTGAAGGGTTTGAATCACTCGATGAAGATGAGGCTGAAGCCGAGGTTGAAGAGGAGGAGATTATCCAGGATGAACTTGCGGATGAGGCCCATGTAGATGATGAATCGATTGCAGATGACCTAGAAGATGACTATGAGGAGGGTGCCGATGAAGATGCAGAGGGCGCTGAACCTACAGAGGATGCACCTGTCGTGGATACTGAGGAGCCAGTTGCTGTTGCTCCAACTCCAAAGCCGAAGCGTGCTAAGGCTACAAAGGCCAGTTTGGCTCGCAGTAGGGAACTCCAGTTGTCTCTTCTATCTCAAGGTGTTGAACTCACCGAATCAGATGTAGATGCAATTACTCCCAATCGAACAAAGATTATTAATGCAATTACGGAGTCCATGAGCACTCTTCTATCTGAAGAAGAAATCAAGAATCTGGAGATTGCCATCTTCCTTTCAACGCTTCATGCAGCCGAAAAGCGTCATATCTCCAAGGTGTGGACATATCCACTCTTTACTCAACTCTATTCTTCAATTGCCCGCACAGTTGTTGGAAATCTAAATCCGAATACGTACATTCAGAATAAGAATCTCTTCAAGCGATTTGAGGATGGCGAACTCAGTCTCGAAGAGATTGCGAGTTTTGGATACACAGATCTATATCCCGAAATCTGGAAGGATTCTCTAATCCGTCAATTTGAACGGGAGAAGCGTCAACTGGAGGGCAATCGTTCCATGGCAACAGATCAGTTCCTCTGCAAGGGTTGTAAGAAGCGTGAGTGCACTTATTATGAACTTCAGACGCGCTCTGCAGATGAACCGATGACCATCTTCATCCAGTGTCTAAACTGCGGAAAGAGGTGGAGGCAATAATTCCGGTTCCATACAAATGGCCAGCCCGCTTGATACAGTTCAGTCTGTGAATACCCTTCCTACTGAACAAGTTGCAAATTCAGATGTAAATCCCTATTCACAGCATCTCAAGTCTGTAAAGACAATAGCTGGTGAAGAGATTCCTTTCCTTAAGGATCTCTGGTCATTCTTCAGTTCAAAGGGCGTGAAGACAAATTTTTTCAGTGTCAATCCTGATGCATCTTTTGGACTTGATCTGGATATTTGCGAAAGTCTAGGTTGCCCCGTCCGTGTTCTGACAAATAGTGCAGCCATTGAGACAAAGTGGTCCATTATCGCTGCGACGCTCAAGGCGCGTGCAATTTCCCCAGAACATGCAAATCAGGCCTGGCTTGAGGGCATCCAGAAGCGCTGGATTCTGCCACGCAATCTAATTGTTAAGCGCACGGACTTTCAGTGGTCAACTCTTGCAACGGAGGCCGCAGCCCTTGAAGGCAATCGTATTGATATGCTTAAGATTGAGGGTTCTCAAGAAGAGGAGCGCGCATTTCTCTATAGTCTAACAGATGGTGGATTCCGTCCTGGTGTTCTACTTGTACGCTACACATATGACCCTGATGAAAATGTTCCGAGTATGCTTGTTGCAGGCCATCTACAGATGATAGGCTACCGTCTAGTTGAATGTAAGGGACCCTGGTTCCTCTATCTATTTGAAGATACCTGCTTCTATGATTCATGCTCCTGGCGCACAACAACATGCCAGAACCCGCTTTCAAAGTATATTGCGGGTATGGCATTTGTGGAGGGTCTCAAATACGTCGAACAGAGGACAGCGGCATCCGCTCCAAGCACTGTAAATTCTGCGCCTGTGGAAACACCTTCTCAATAAAAAAAGTAAATAAATAGATGGAGGTGGCTACCCCCTCTGTTCTTATGGAACAGAGACTCCTAAAAATTAAAATTCAAAAGAGTTTGCGCGGACGCCGTGCGTGTACGGAAACACTTCTAGCAAGAAAACGAAATATACTCTCTGAAAAGAGAGGGTGTCGTCATGGTACGAACTACACGCAAAAATTTCACAAAACGGCATCGAGCCCGTGCGCAGACAGTAAAGAAGCACCAGGGAGCCCTGCCAGCAACTCCTCTAGTACCCTCTCCATTGACTTCGAAGAAACCCGGCCGTGATTTCTTTGAATATGTCAATGGAACTTGGTTACAAAAGACAAAAATACCTGAAAATTCATCCTCATTTGGTATCAGCGAAGAACTGGATGATGCAATTGAAAAACAGATTGAAAAAATACTGAAGAAATCAATACAATTTGCCAAAATCGGTGAAAAGCCTCGTGGAACGCATGAAATCTCTATGGATTTGGTCGGCCGTCTAGGGCTAAGTGCACTTCGCCCCCGCGTTCAGGGAGAAAATATTACATATCTTAAAAAACTCTGTAAAGAGTTCGGATGTATTCGTGATTTGAATGATATATCAAAAACTTTTTCTGATTTTGCACGGTATCGTATTACTTCTCTTTTTTCAGTGACAACCTATTATGAATCTGGTAAGAAACCAGTGGCAAAGCCCTATCTCTGCTTAGGTGGACTTGGTTTACCAAATGCCTCCTATTATATAAAAGATGCACCCGAAAAATCAAAGATTCTTTTGCACTATGGAAAACTACTCGATCGAGTTGCTAAAGAACTTGAAACTGAAAAACTATCAATAATTATTCCATTGGAGACATTTATTGCTGAAAAGGTCGGTGGCAATGAAGATATACTACGAGGTAGTGAATTATCTGAACTCTGTCCAAGTATAAATTGGGAAATTTTCTGGACAAATTTAGAAATTCTTGAATGGAAAGATCTTGAAATTAAAATAGAATCGAGAGAATGGTTAAGACAAATAAATAGTGCCATTAAAAAATTCTCAATTGATGAATGGAAAACCCTCTTTACAGCACATGCAATTCTTCATAGTATTCGTGTGCTACCGCATCCGTTTGATAAATTATATTTTGATTTTTATGAAAAACGTTTACGCGGTCAGAAGAGACCTCCAACACGACTTGAACTTACAATTGATTTATTAAAAGAATGGGCACCCAATTCAATTTCCTATTTATACGCGGAACTCTATATACCTGCATCACTTAAATCAAAAATTCACACATTTGTCAAAGCAATTCAAGTGGCCGCAGTAGACCGTATTCAGAGATCAGACTGGATGTCTCCTCCTACAAAGAAAAAGGCGATTGAAAAAGTGGAGGCGCTTCGTCTTGATATTGGATCCCCTGATTCTTTTCCAACTCTTCCTAAAGTGAATTTACAAACAGATACACTTTTACAAAATATTTTACTACTTGGTGAAGAATACACTCTTCTCGATATGCGAATGATAGGAAAAGAGATTAATGTTGATAATTATTGGGATGATGTAGTCTATTCTACGAATGCTCACTATTATACTGAAACAAACCAGATGATTCTTCCCGCTGGATCATTTACATGGCCGTTTTATCATGAGGCGGCTCCTCTTGGATGGAATTATGGAGGTCTCGGTGCGGTAATAAGCCATGAAATGACCCATGCATTTGACATGGATGGTATGACATATACTGCAATTGGTGAAAAGAAGAATTGGTGGACAACGGTCGATCTCAAAAAATATAAGAAAATTGCAGCGCGCCTAGTAGATCGTTTTAGTGAAGCCAAAGTTCTGGGACATCCTGTAAATGGTTCACTAACACTAGATGAAAACATCAGTGATCTTGGAGGACTTGCAATTGCCCTTGATGCACTTAAATTAGATCTCATTCAGCGAAAGGCAAACTTTGGGCAAGAAATGGAGGCATATCGAAACTTTTTTATTGCATATGCCGTGAGTTGGCGTGTGAAGGATAGTCCAGAGAGAGCCTTACAAAGACTTTTTATGGATCGGCATGCGCCCACTCCTCTACGTGTAAATTATGTTGTCAATCAATTTGATGAATGGTATGAGACCTTTGACATTCAAGTGGCCGATGAACTCTATCTTCCTCCAGAAGAGCGTATTCGGATTTTTTAAAGACCATTCCACTGGGGTGGAAAAAGATCAAAAATTTCAGAAAACATCCAGCGTTTTGGATAAATGACAGTCTCTGCATTAAAAATTGCACCCCACCAACTAAATGTACTGTTTGCTATAATGGCTCCCGCCTTTATAAGAGACATTAGTGCAAGTGCATCAAGTTCATTTGGCTCATCTACTAGCGTCGCACCAGGAATTGCCATAAGCCATTCTTGTTCACGACACCAGTTAATATCATCTGAAAGAATAAAACTCTTAGATGGTTGATATCCAAGTTTCTCTGTAAGAAGTTTATAGGCAGTTTTATAATAGTCGCGCCCCTGTAAATAATGAACATCTGGATTATCAAGATAATCTCCGCGACGAATATGAATAAAAATATCTGTAGGTCCTACGCCATACTTTAGAAGAACTGCTGAGCGTCGCTCAGAAAGTTTACGAGAGAGACTTTCGCATACTACAGGAATAATATCTTTAATTGCTGGATAATACTGAAAATAACCTAGAAGTACGGACTGTCGTGGAACTTCTTCTGGAGTCCATGGATGAAATGCCACGCGTGTGAACATTGTAAATCCTGGAATTGTTAAAATATTTCTTGCTAAATATTCAGATTCCGATCCATATTCAAAAAGGGCGGCATAGTTATTTTGCAAAGTATTATGATTATTCATAAGTTCTTTACTAAAATATAACGGACATTGGTGCCTAATCGCAACAGTAAGGGCTGCTGCATATTGAAAGAGTTGATTTCCTAAGCCACCCCAACGTTCTATGAAAATAAAATCCATTAGTTCTTTTTAACAAAGTGTCTTTATATGCGCTAGGGATGCAATATATCTTGACACATCAACTTTCAAGTCTTCAGATCCATCTGTTTCACCATCAGGTATAGGTTCAGCACCGTTATACATATAATGACGAAGTCTACACTGTACTGCCAAATTAAGATAATGATTTTTAGCAGGTGTCTTGCCGTGATTTATTTCGCAAATAAGTGTATTCGGTGCGCAAAAAATAATATGAGCCAATCCCGCTCCATGTCCACCTGTAATAATCTGAGATGTAGCAAAAAGACGCACTTGCTGTTCAAACGTCAAATCTTCAAGATGATAAATACTAAATCCGAGACTTTTCAAGGGCTCGTAGAGTTCAGCCTCATTAACAATTCGACGTGCCTTCTTTTTTCCCTGTTTTCTTGAAATAAAAGAGAATTTACCTTTTTCTTGTGTATACCCCTCCCAAATATGTTTGTATAGGTTACGTACATAATTGTTCATCCACGGTTCTTCAATTGTATCTGGATACCAGTTACATCCAGGCATTTCAATATATTCATATCCTTCATGCTTTACTGTTTCACGCTGAAATCGTGGCGGTAGTGCAGCCAATGCAGCCTCGGCAAAATAACTTTTACTGCGACTTACATAATAATATGGAATAATAGTATCTCCGTGATCAAAATAATAAAAACGCGAAATCATATAAAAATATAAATGATACGGATTTTCATCCACTGCATCTCCAAGTTCGATCCGTTTGGGTAGATCAGTTTCAAAGGTTATTTCATGAAGATAGTTTTTTTGAATATTTGTGCGAATATAATTTAATACATGCGGATCATTATAGACCTGGCGTACATCGAATAGTTTTACCAGATCTTTTTTTAGAAAAGAAAAGCAACTATCCATTACTCTTCTTTTTTCAACTATGCTCTAAGCCTCTCTTATAGAATCAATAGATCTGCAAGAGACCAGAACTCAAACTGCCCATCAGGCATGAGTCGTGCTACAATAAAGGGTAGACGACCCTCATTGAGTTCGAGGCGAGCAATCTCGCCCGTATTTACAATATGCTTGTGCTTTGACAGGTCAACGTATGCCTTTGCACCCTGTGCAAGTTGATTTGACCTGAATCCTACAATCTTTGTCCTCTCAAACTGAGAGAGCCACGGTTGGCTTCTGTGATTCTGATCAGGCGCACCTGTTCGGGTAGGAAAATCAGGTGGTGCTGCAAGAAGAGCCAGTTTAGGAGTGACAGCGGCAGCATAGTAGACGCGGCACTCGGGATGATGACGAAAGAGTAAGTGTAGAGGATCACTTGACTTCACTTCAACACGCTCGCCAGAACCCGCAGCATCCACTTCGACTTCTTCTCCTGCCTCCACGTCTAGATCTTCGACGAAATCATCATTTTCATCCGCCATTTATTCCTACTTTATCTTTCTGCTTTAACTCACGGTCAAATTTATCCTAAGGCGTGGGTTTAAACTTGAATGAAGTTTTTACTAAAGAGAAATACAAAAATGACGACTATGCCCACTGATTTACCATTGACCGATGTGAAGATTTTCAATACATTTGATGACATGGACTTGCCGACGAATCTACTACGCGGTATTTACGCTCATGGATTTGAGAAGCCCTCTGAAATCCAAAAGCGCGGCATTGTTCCTATTAAGAATGGCAATGACCTGCTCGCACAAGCACAGTCAGGTACTGGAAAGACGGGTACATTCTGTGTAGGTGCGCTTACAAAGATTGACCCCAGTCTTATGAAGCCGCAGGTGCTTGTGATTGTACCTACTCGTGAACTTGCACAACAGATTGAGAAGGTTGCACAGGCGCTCGGTGCCTACATGGAACTGAAGACCTATTCCGCGACGGGAGGAACTCCTATTCGTGACGATCTGCGTGCACTTGAGCGTGGGCTCCATTTTATTGTGGGAACTCCCGGCCGTATCTTCGACCTCATGAATCGCGGCCAACTCAACCGCCAGTACATTCGTGTACTTGTTCTTGATGAGGCGGACCAGATGCTTGAGGACCGCTTCAAGGAGCAGATCCTCTGTATCCTACAAATGGGTTTCCCGAAGCAGACTCAGGTTGCACTCTTCAGTGCAACGATGCCTGCAGAAGTGATTGAGGTTGCCAATAAACTTCTACGGGAGCCGGTGCGTATTCTGATTCCTCCTGAGGAGGTGACTCTCGAAGGTATTTCGCAGTACTGCGTTATGTTGCAGAAGGAGGAGTGGAAGTTTGATGCACTCTGTGATATCTACAAACAATTGACTGTGAACCAGGCGATTATCTACTGTAACAAGCGCCAGCGTGCTGAGTGGCTCGCAGAGAAGATGATGGCCGAGGGATTCCCCCTGTCGTATATTCACGGTGAAATGGAGGTCGATGAGCGTAGGAACCGGATGCAGGCGTTCCGTTCTGGAAATGTCCGGGTGCTAATCAGCACTGACCTTCTTGCTCGTGGTATTGATGTTCAGCAGGTGAGTCTTGTAATCAACTTTGAACTGCCGCCGCAGCGCGAGAACTATATTCACCGTATTGGTCGCAGTGGTCGTTATGGCCGCAAGGGAACTGCGATTAATCTGATTTCTGGAGATGAAGTGAATGCAATGAAGGACATTGAGTCTCATTATCAGACGATCATTAAGGAACTCCCCGATGATCTTGCGAATCTAATTAAAAACTGAGTCCAAGATAGAAATGGCAGCGGCAGCAAAGACAGCAATGCTTAAGAAATACAAGGAGGAAATTATGACTGCTGTACCCTTAACGGCCGAGCAATGGTTAGATGCGAAGCCTAGTTTAATTATTTCGGCAAATGAATTGGTAAAACTTGAGGGTAAGGGTGAAATGGATAAGATTGGCGCGAAGAAGGGCGAGATCATTGAGAAGTACAAGGCACAATTTAAGATTGGCCAGGAGGACAAGCCGCGGGCACGCTCGGTATCCAGGGGTCCTGCTAAGACAAAGGAGCAGCGTGAGGCTGAACTCAGGGCGGCGGCTGCTGCGGCCAAGGAGCGTGCTGAGAAGATTGCCAGGGAGGCCAACGAGAAACTTGCAAAGCAACTTGAAGAACTTGAAGCCTCACAGGCAAAGGGAGCACTCAAGAAGGCTGCAAATGAGGTTGCGCGTGCTAACTCAGCGGCAGTAAAGGAACTTGCCGCAACTCTTATGGAGGAGGCGTCAAAGAACATTGATGCGGCCTGGAAGGAGGTGGGCAAGGGAAAGTCTCTTCCTGAAGCCTATAAGCCCGGTCTAGCCAAGGCACGCGCAACAGGTCTGAAGAGAAACAATGCGACCCTCAAGAATATCAAGGCTGACGACTACATTGGCCGCTGCAGATTCTGCTCAAAGTTCTGCCACAGCACACGCAAAAATGGTGCAAAAAATGGCTCTAAGAGGAGTGCTAATAATGGCGCAAATGCACCGGCTGCCCCTGCTCCCCCTGCTCCCCAACCTGCAAGGGGTAGAAGCCGTGCCGCGCGTCCTGCCACGGCTGCGCGTGGAAAGAGCCAGGCGCCTGCGGCTGCGGAGCCCAACATCTAAACATGTTTATTCATCTGACTCATTTGTCGTTTCACGAATATCGTGACGACACACGGGACAGCGAACATTCCGAACAAACCAAGTATCAATACATCCTACATGAAAGGAGTGCTGACAATGATTAATTCTGCGCACATTATCGTCTGTAGTAATTGTATCCATGCAGACTGAGCAAATCATATTTTCTTCTACATGCATCTGTGTAGTTGCCAGAGTAATCTGTTCTGCCGTAGGAGCAACCTCTACATCTTCAAAGTTCGGCGGAGCCAAGCCCCCACCACCTCCAAGTGCGCCAAGCAGAGTTGTTAGAAGATTACGGGCAGCATTTTCGCCCGTATCCAGTTCATCATCCATAACCAAACGAGCTGTCCGATAGATAGGATACGGTGCATAAGGGACCCTTGGACGAATAGGTGGTGTCCGTACACCACTGACATCGGTAGTCTCTGCCACTTCGGGCTCGGCTGCCAATTGTGTAGCCAGATAGGCACGCTGACCAAATGTAAAGAGATCAAATCGTTCCCGCGTCTGTATCTGGAAATAGTGAAGAAGTGCACCTACTGAATGGAATCGTGTGGGGTCATAGAGCATAGCAGGATAATAATTATGAATATCGTCAAGAAGCCCTACGCCATAGAGAGTTTCATAAGGTGGACGGGGCGCAGGTTCAGACATGTCTATATATCTCTGCGTGAAAAAGCAACTTCAAATTTGAACGGCAACCTTTTCATTTTTTAAGTCTATACAATGGAATCTACTACCGAGCCATCTGAGAAGCCAAAGGAGACTAAGGGCCCTGTTGGAATTGTAGGACTCCGAAATCTAGGAAACACCTGCTATGCGAACTCTGCTGTCCAGGCTCTTCGCCAAATTACGGAGATGACCTATCTCTGTATGTCTGAGACATCCGACCTCAAGAAGAAACATGACAATTATTCTGGAACACTCTTTGATTCTTATCGAGACCTGATTCGCACGATGTGGACCACACATTCACCAGCCTATATCTCTCCAGATGCCTTCTGGAAAGATATGATTGCAGCCGCAACACATGCAGGTTATGAACATTTCCGTGGACGTCAGCCCCAGGATGCCCATGAATTCATGATGTTTCTCCTCGACCAGTTTCTGGAGGGAACCAAGGAGTCTGTAAATTATATTATCCAGCGCGGCCCAAGTCTGAATGATACGGATCGCAGAATCCAGGCTGCTCTTGAATCGTGGAAACAGAATTTCGAGAAGCAGTATACTCCAATTGTTGATATTTGGTTTGGACTCATGGAATACCAGACCGAATGCCAAGAGTGTAAGAATAAGACCTACCGCTATGAGACTTTCAATAGTCTAAAAATTACGGTGCCTACGATACTTCCTGAGGGTCCACAGACGTTGAAGGAGATGCTCAAGGCCGATTGGAAGGAGGAGGAGATAGAAGGCTATCACTGCGATAAGTGTCCCGCTCGCACTGTAGCAAAGCGCAAGATGGCAATCTGGCGTCTTCCTCGCTGCTTGATTGTCGTTCAGAAGCGATTTCTGCCCGATGGCCGAAAGATTACTACGCAGTGGAAACATGAGGAGGAGCCACTCTGCCTCGGCGAGTTCTTCTCCGAAGCGAGTCCAGAGAAATCAAAAAAGTTCGAGTACGGACTTCAGTCTCTAGTAGACCATCACGGTAGTGCTCGTGGTGGACATTACACCGCACAGGGTCTAAGTCCTCTCGATGGAAAGTGGTACATCTATGATGATGAGACGACTCATCATACGGAGAAGCCAATTATGAGTCCCAGTACATATGTTATGATTTACCGTGCAAAGAACTAGACCTCTTCAACCCAATGATGCATATCAGCATATTTTTTATTAAGATGGTCTACCCACGACTTTGCGACTTCATAGGAAATTGCGCCGCCGCGATGCACAGTCTTGTTATGCGAATACGTGTAGCAAACACAATACATAGGATCCATTTCTAAGGTTCAGATGAAATTTGAATGAAATCAAATTTTTTTTTTGCCGGTCATGAAGATCATATTACTCTCAGGTTGGTCAGGGTCCGGAAAAGATACGGTCGCCGATTATCTGGTTGCACGACATAACTATAAGAAGTTTGCCTTTGCAAATCCACTCAAGGACCTCGCTTCCCAACTTTATACGTTTCCACGGGAACTTGCTGATTCTCAAGAAGGAAAACGGCAACTCTGGTCAGTAGGCTATTCTGAGAAAACTATCCGACAGATTCTTCTGGATGTGGCTCGCATTGATAAGTCCAGATTTGGAGATGACATCTATGCAAATGAAATTGCCACGCAGATTGCCAAGGAATCACCGGATTCAAATATCGTTATTTCAGATACAAGATATTTGAATGAAATCAGGGTAATTCTCGAATTTGCCATTAAAGAGAAACATCAATTTGAAGTATGGAGAATTAGTTTCAGAGATCGAGATGAGTCGCCTGTAGATGATATTTCTGAACATATTCTGGATACATACAGAGCAGACGTATATATTTCCAATCCAGGAGATTCTCTACAAAATCTCTATTCTATTGTAGAAGATGTCGTGTCACATTCGCAAAATGCGAATGATGTCCTCAAGTGCGACGTGTGAGCCAAGGCCCACCACTGGGGCGTCCACTGAAATGGCTGCACGCCTTGCACAGATGCAGGCCGAGCGCGGTCGTCAAGATCAAATGTGGCAACCGACTACAGTAACTTCAGAGAAAACCACCTACGCATCTTCCACTTTGGAAATCGTGAAAACCAATAATACCCCGCGTCTCTCTTGATTTTAAATTGAGGTATTGAAGTAATTTCATTTATAGTGTGAGGCTCATACTTTGTATTAAATTCTCTCAGAATACGAGCATACACTTTACCTTCATAGCGCATCTTTGCAGATTCTTCAGATTCTAAGATTGCTTTTTTTCTATCAGTAATCATTCGTTGTAAAATGCCTCTCATCGCCAATGTTTCTGTAGCAAAATGGCGTCTAGCAGAATGTCCTATTTTAAAAAACTTACTCCGCACCTTTCGTACAGTTGCAATCTGTTTTTTCAATTTCTTCAAATCGCCAATAAATCCAGGAGTTGCCATAAGTTCCGCATAGATTTCCTGTCTTCGCTCCTGTTCTCGTTCACGGAACTGCACTCGACCAATATCTTCAAGTTCCTCAGTTATTAAAGGATGTCTACAGAGATTGCATTGAAGTGGTGCTCTAGACACATAGATTAAAAAACACTGGGTATGAAGTGTATGATTGCACGGTAATTCCGTTTTTTTCTGCGCTAGGTCAATTGAATGTTGACATAGCGTACAAAAAATAGTTCCAGATAAGTCCATTTAGTTGTTTGTTAGTTATTATACCCCTCCTTTATATCTACGCATAGAGTGAACGGAAACTCTCATCACCAGGATCCTTCTTCTTCAGGAAGAGTTGAATATGCTCCTTCTTCACGACAAACGGTAGACTGAAGTCCTTGATGTGGAAGGGCAGGTCCTTGCTGTTGAAGATGCGCAGCATATTAATCTTCTGGATAATGCCCTCCACGCAGCGCTTGAGTTGACGGACACCCTTCTCCTCCTTGGCATACTCCTCAATCACATGCTGAAGCACTTCACTTGAGATGCCCACCTTCTCCGTGAGGTTGACCTCCTTAAGAGCCGCAGGCACAAGGTACTGCTCTGCAATGGCCAACTTCTCCTTTGAAGAGTATCCCTGGAGTTCGATAACAATCATGCGGTCAAGGAGTACCCTGTCAATCTTCGTGATGTCATTGCCACTGAAGACGAACATCACCTTGCTCAGATCAATCGGTACACCTGAGAGGTACTTGTCCTCAAAGTCACCATTCTGTACAGGGTCCGTAAGGTGAATCAGCATATTCTGAACCTCCTCACCCTTCGGCGTACCGCTGATCTTGTCCAACTCATCAAACATCAGAACCATCGACATCGACTTTGCCGCAACGAAGGAGTTGACAATCTTACCGCAGTGACTGCTCTCATAGACTAACTGGTGACCCGTGTAGGTCGTGGCATCCGAATCACCGCCAAGACTGATAAACTGGAATGGCCAGTCGAGCGCCTTGGCAATTCCATTCTTAATCAGACTCGTCTTACCAATACCAGGAGGGCCTACGAGCAGAAGGCTCATACCACGTGCTCCAGGATTTGCAATCTTGCTTGCGATGAACTGCAGAATCTGGAGTTTGGCCTCCTCCTGTCCATAGATAGCATCCACCATGCAGCGACGAGCACGATCCATGAACACACCGCATGCATCCGTACCATCCTCAAGTTTCACAGGGATATCCTTGTAGAGACCAAAGGGAACACTCGTCAACTTCTCAAGCCAGGCACGGAGCTTGAAGTACTCGCCGCTACCAGGATCAAGACTCTGGAGGCTGTTGTACTTATTCAGTACCATGGCCTGCGTTTCCGTAGGGAGGCTCATTGAGAGAATCTTAAACATGAGCGGCTGCTCGGCGGCTGATGCAGATGACTTCTTCTCGAGCGCCTCAATCATCTGCTTCTGCTTGACTTCTGTAAGTGCCTTGAACTGGTCAATCTGATCATCAATCGTGTTCTCCTCAACCGGCTCCGTTACCAACTTTACGAAACGCTTAACGATATCAGACTCCTTCTTCATATTGTGACGCTTAGGAACCATGCGCTCATCATCCTCCTCTAGAGCACCAAGAGTGATACTGAACCCACCCTTCTTGAAGATTGGTTCGTCACCCTCTTCATCTTCCTCCTCGTCATCTTCGTCATCCTCCTCTTCCATATCATAGTCATCCTCTTCCTCCTCTTCTTCGTCCTCTTCTTCCTCCTCCTCTTCCGACTCCTCAACCCTCTTCTTGCGGGAGGCAGACTTTGACTTCTTCCTAGGCTCATCCTCTTCTTCCTCAGACTCCTCATGGTCCTTGGAATCACGAGAACTTGACTTGGTTGACTTCTTATTTGCAAGGCGGCGGTTGATTCTCTCGCGCGCCTTCTGTGCAGCCTTACGAGGAGGCTTCTTTCCTACACGACGTGCAATTGAGGAAACAGGAGCAATCTCTTCACTCGGAGACGTGTCCTCTTCAAAGGAGGAACTGTCATCCAAGTCCTCATCCTCTGTAGATACAATCAGGTCGCGGATATTTCCCTTACTGTCGACACTCTCGTCATCATCATCTGCCCGCCCCTTGCGGCGACGCTGCATCTGCGAAGCCGGACGGCTCCGTGAGCCGGAACCAATAGCATCCTTTCGAGAAGGCTTGTCATTCTTCTCGGATGAATCCTTAGTACTACGATTCTTGTGGGTGGGCATCCTATGCTTTTCCTTCATTTTTGCTTTTCTCTAAACGCAAAAAGGCCGCGCGTTCGATTCAAGTTTTTGGTTCGGATATTTAGTACGTGCGGTTCTTGCGAGTCGCCTTGCGGTTCTTGCGATTCTTGCGGCTCTTGCCACCTGCCTGCTTGCGGTTGCGACGGCTCTTGCGGGCCTTGATGAGGTCACCCACCGCGGCATTGAAGTGAGCCGTAACGCGGCGGCCGACACGGTTGACACCGCGTGCCGTCACACTTACAAGACCCTTGGCAGTATTCGCAACAGCGCCCGCCGTGTTAGACGCAGCCATTGCAGTGTGCCCAAACGGGCTCCAGAGACGTCCCATTAAACCACCTGAACGATTCTTGCGAGTAGGTGCCATTTTTTTCTACATAGTAAAAATGTTTTTTATTTGGGTCTACTTTTGAAGATTATCACGAATATCCATGAGGGCGAATCGACTTTTCGGAACCAGACTCGGAAAGTCTTCTTTGGGTGAATTGAGTATTTCTTCTAGACGCACTCGGAGAACTTCATAGAGTTGTTTACGTAGATTTATAAAGAATCCTGTATTTTTCTTATGAACCACCTTCGACATTTTTAAAAGGCAGTCTGCATATTCCTGAACTTCATGTACTTTTCCTTCCACCCATCCAAGTCTTGAAATGTTGCAAATAAGAATTTCAAATGTCTTTTCAAGTGCGGCTAAATCAACCGTTTCTAAAATCACAAGTTCGGCCAAGAATTGACTGTATCCGAGGCGATACTTCTTTTCAAGATTACGCTCAATGAATTCTTTATAATTGGCTGAATCGGATTCATCCACATCATGGAAAATGGTCAAATAAGCGTGAAAGAGTTCGCTCATCTCCGTCTGAATTACGGGATAGGTCGTTCGGAGTTCACTTAATAGACGTGCATAGAGGGGGCAGTACATATCTTCTGCCGCGGCCTTCTTGAAGACAAGGCGCATAAACTCCTTCGTAAAATCGGTCTGACCACTATCAAGGATCTGATAGAGAAAGTCGCGTACATCTGTATAGGTCGATGCACTGAATTTATTCAATTTATTTAAGATAATTGTGTTAAGAATTGTATCATCAATACCAGCATCTGTATTCTTGAAGCGACTCTGGTATTTCTGATTTTGTACAATTGGCCCCTGGGCCCCTTGGGCCCCTTGGTGTTCAGAAGGAGGGGTATTCTTCCAACGATTATTTGATGGTAGTTGAACCGGGTGTTGCGTATGTCCCTGTTGACGTACTCGTGAGGGATTGGTGGTATTTCCGGAAATACCACGTCTCCAATTTGGTACTGCAGCCTCATTCTCATGAAGAAGGTGATCAATCGCTCGTAACTTTGATAAAACCTCTTCAGTTACTTGAGGTGCGCGATGTCTTAAAGTAAGAATCGCTTGAATGGTCTCTTCGGTGCTTCTTGCTGAAGCCATCGCTAGTGTATACTTCATTTTCTTTCTTTTAAATCATGCGCACGCGGTCCTTTATCAAATTTAACTCCTCTCGCCTGAAAAATGGATATCAGATCTGAAATGGGCTCAGATGAGTGGCTAAAGCCTCTTGGCTTTCAACTTGATGAGACACGTGCACTTTTTCTAAAAACAATTCAAACTCTGAAAACAACACCCGAGGCCATTCGCACCATACAAGAACCTATTCATCGCCTACGTGAAACCGTTCTCGTTACAAATGTCGAAAAAATCAATCGTCTTTTTTTTGAACTGAAGGGATTTGAAGAGAAACTCGCCGAGTTTCGTACACAACCCAAAGAATGGGAGGCGGAGAGTCTTTCTCAACTCGTATTTACACAGGAATGGTCGCGACCCCTGAATGAAGTGCCTTTTCTACTTCCTGCCCTCTCCATCTTCAAAATCTATGTAGTCCCTTTTTTTGCAGTCTTAATTCCGCTGATTGCATGGATTCTACCATTTATTATTCTCAGATTTTTCTTCAAGATTCCTATGCCATTTGATACATATTTGACCACGTTGTCGTCTATGTGGCTCGGTGGAAAACTCTGGTCAACAATGAATATAGGGGAACGAGCGCGTATTCTCTTTCAAACCTGTTGGACCGCCTTTGGCATGATTCAGGGTGTAATTCAACCCGTTCAACAAGCATTCCATATGAAGAAGATAGACGACCAGATTCTTGAACGTGGTCAGTTCTTTCAGGAATATTGTGCTAAACTCAAGGAGTTTTTTACGACCTATAGCACAGTCACAGGTCGCACAATTTCATGTCCTCACCTCGATATCTGGCCAACTGAAGAGCCGCGTCAACTCTATGCATATGTTCGCGACCATCCTACAGATCTTTCATGGATTACACACACACTTGCGAAACACGAAATTCAATGGTGTCTTGCTGTATGCCCTGAACTCTGTTTTGTGAAATTCACTCGCACACGGGGCCCTTCTTGTAAATTGGTCAACTTTTTCGATCCGAGTATACCGGCTGAGAAGCGGGTCACTTCTTCCTTCATTTCCCGCGGGCACACGGTCTTGACTGGACCGAATAAGGGCGGAAAATCCTCTATCCTACGGGCTCTCCTGCTGAATGTCTGGCTTTCACAGACATATGGCGTTGCTTTTGCCACAGCGGCCACTCTCACTCCGTTTTCCTGGATTGAATCGGGCCTTCGTCTTGTTGATCAACCTGGGGCCCAGAGTCTTTTTGAACGTGAACTTGCCTTTGCATCCAAAGTTCTTCGACGAAGCAAATCGTCTGAACAAGGGCTTCTTCTCTACGATGAACTTTTCCACAGTACAAATCCTCCCGATGGAACAAAAACTGCCAAGAGATTTTTAGAAAATTTATGGACATCGGATTCTGTGCTGAGCGTTGTCAGTACACATGTATTTGAACTTGTAGAGACTTCACCGAAGCATGTACAACGCCTTTGTGTTCCCGCAAGTCTTTCAGACAGTGGTATCCGTTTTTCGTTTACACTCGTACCCGGTATTTGTAAAGTTAGCAGTGTTGAAGAACTTTACAAGAAATTCGGATTTCCTAGCGCGGCCCCCTGACCCCCTGCGGGCAATTCAAGCACCTTAAGTTAGGATTCCCTAGCAGAATAATGAACTCTAGCGGTTTTACGGAATCTCTGACGATTGGTATTACGCTCACACTTGTCTTCGGCGCCGTCTGTTTCTATCTCTACAGCCGCCTGGTTCAGAATGAAAAGCGGGTTTCACTCATTGAGAGCATTCTGCTTGATGTAAAGATGTCAATGGAGATGGTCGGCCAGGGACATGGCTCTCACAATGACCATGGTCATGATGAAATGGCCGTTGAACAGGTTGAGGCCGTCTCTGCGCCAGAGCCGCTCAGCCAGACCGATGTAGATAGTTCCGAGGAGGAACTCTACAAGGATGTTCTCCAGCAGGCTGAGCGTCAGCCCGAGATGAAGGCCTTTGAGGTCACTGACTCAAAGATTACCCAGAAGACGGAGCCGGTTCAGGTGACCAAGGTCAGCCCGACCTACGAGTCGATGTCTGTGAAGGAACTGAAGGACCTCGCCAAGAAGCGCTCCCTCAAGGTCCCTAGCGGAGCAGGCCGCAAGGAACTGACCGAGGCTCTTCGTAAGGGTGATGTACCTGCCTCCGTGCCTGAGGGAGCGCCCCCCGCCATTGAAGGTGCACTTCTTGAGGAGGATGCCGAACTCACATCTTAAGGAGATATAGATGGACGCGAAACTCTTCCGCCTTCCAACGGAACCGACCTATTATACAAATCTTTCTGAAAGTCAATCGAAGCAGGCTTTTGTTCAACGACTCACGCCAAAGGGTGTCTATGCGATTGCACCTGTACCTGATGCACGTTACCCCGGTTGGGCAGCACCTATGCAGGATGCTGCCGTATTAACTGACTACAGGACACATTGCAGTGGAAATATTCCTGCTGGAATGCAATATTCTGTGCATCTCTGGTCACAGAGGAATACGGATGCAATCATTGCACTATCACGCGAGCGTCAGAGTATCAATACGGGAGCCAACCTGGGCTTTGATAACACAATTGTTCCTCCTCCTGCAAGCGTAGTGCAGTGTGATGCTTTCGGATGCTCAGGATACAGTACAAATCTTCGAAATGGAATTGGTCAGGAGCGCCAGGAGCACTTGCCCGCACTGTTTGGAACCTTCAACACGAATGTTCCCCTACAGACTCAGCAAGTTCCTCCTGTGACTCGCCGCTTTGAAGGTGGTCGTAACTCGGCTCGTGGCCGCTCCTTTGAGGCGCTCGGCACAGGTGGCGTTGGCTCAGCAAATCTTGGAGGCACTTTCATACGCGCTGCTTAAGCAATCATTAAATACTAAAACAGAATGAACAAAGGTACACTCTGTTTTGATATTGGAATTAAGAATCTTGCCTGGTGCATCACCACTGTAGCAGGTGAGCAGATTACCATTAATGGATGGGGAAACTATAATCTACTGGAGGAGCGCGCCTCAGATGAAGTCGGTGCAAAGGCACCTTCATGTGCCTCATGTAGTGCAAAGGCGCGCTTCAGTTCAGCCACTGGTCTCTCATGCGCCCGCCATGTACCCGCTTCTGCTCCTCTTTTGAAGGATGCCAGTGGCAATCTCTTTACAAAGATTCCTGGGGCTCCGCAACTTCGTGCGATTCTCACTGAAAAGGGTGTTAAACCGATGCCGAAGACAAAGGATGCCATGGTGGCCGCCGTTCAGGCATTTGCTTCACTGCCGGTTGTGAAGATCAAGGTGCCTCATGCAGCCGCGATTGATGTTGCGCAAATTCACGATGCAATTCGAACCTTTGTTACGAAGGAACTCAAGCCGTTTTTTGGCATTCTGGGAGAGGTTCGTCTGGAAAATCAGCCCGTTCTAAAAAATCCGGTGATGAAAACGGTGCAGATGCTTCTCTATGCAACTCTACGGGATGCTTTTCTGAATGCGGGTCATCCGACTATTCCTTTCAAACTGGTTCACGCAGGCATGAAGGTCAAGGGAAAGGCAACGGGAACAGCAGGATATGCTGACCGTAAAAAGGGTTCAGAGGACCGCACAGAAGCCGCACTTGTGAAGACAACAGTTGTCCGAGGAGTGGAATGGCTGGCCTTTTTCAAGGGGAATAAGAAGCGCTCGGATCTCGCGGATGCATTTTGCATGTGTCTTGATTCGATGCCCGCGGTAAAGCCTGCTTAAAAAGTCCTTGGAAATTCAAAAGAAGGAATGGCAACCATTCACCAAATGGAAGAAGTCTCTCGGCAGATGGGGGCTCCCGATTTAGGGTTAAGCGATGAGATCGGTAATGTAATTAACCTGAACGACATGGGTGACGATCTCGGAATGAGTCTACTTGCCAATCCGAGTAAAGTCAACTCGGGTAACTCGAATAATTCAAACTCCGGCCAAACAATTAATATCCAAACAAGTCGCTCTGAGCCGCCTACAATCAGTTTCTCACAGAGCAGTGGCGGCGGCATTGGTCTCCAGGAGGTTGATATTGCGCCCCTTGAGCCGCTAAACCTCGGCTCTGACTTTGGAAGTGCTCCTGTGAATATCGAGATTCGCAAGGAGCAGAGTGGCGATGTAGGTGCGAATCTCTTTTCAAACTCGCAGACGGCCACGGGGCCTGTCTTTTCATTGCCTGCAAGCCGTGACCCTGATGCAGAGAAGAAGGAGAAGGTGGAACTTATTAATAAGCTCCAGCGCCTGGAGGCGAAGGGTTTCCCTGTAACTCGCCATTTTACAATGGACAACAGTCTCGAGGAGATTAAGCAGGAGTATCTTCGTCTTGTGGATGCTAGAAATCTGGAGGCAAGTCTCCGTTTTCAGCGTCAGATGACAATGGGACTTGTTACAGGTCTTGAGTGGATGAACAATAAGTTCGATCCGTTTGACCTGAAGCTTGAGGGCTGGTCCGAGTCCGTTCACGAGAATGTCGAGGATTTCGATGAAATCTTTGAGGAACTCTATGATAAGTACAAGGATCGTGGAAAGGTTGCGCCTGAAGTGCGCTTTGTTATGGCACTTGCTGGCAGTGGCTTCATGTGCCACATGAGCAACTCCTTCTTCCGCCAGAAGATGCCGAGCATGGATGATATTCTCAAGAAGAACCCTGAATTGGCGAAGCAGATGGCTGCAGCGGCGGCTGCTCAGGCAGGTCCGGGCTTCGGTAATTTCATGGGCATGGCGATGGGTGTTCAGCCGTCACAGCCGCAGCAGTTTGGTGGAATGCCCATGCCACCTATGCCGCCAATGGCACCGCAGGTACCTCAGCAGATGCCTCAGGCGGGACCATTCAATAACTCCGCTCGTGTTCCGAACATGCCGCAGCCGGTTGCGTCTGTTGAGCCTCCTCGTGTAGCCCGTAGGGAGATGCGCGGTCCCAGCGGTGTTGATGACATCCTGAAGACCTTTGCGGAGGTTCGCCAGGCGGAGGCCATGAGCGATGTTTCAAATATGGGACCGATGGCATCAATGGGCTCAGCAACTGCCGCCGCTGAGATGCAGAGTGTACATTCTGAGGAGATTCGCAGCCAGACAGAGTCTGTTCGTACCTCAGGAGGTCGCCGTAGAAAGCGTAATGCCCCGATTCTGGGTAACGAACTGAGTATCAATGTATAATTTCATATGCGCATTTGTAAAATGCTATTATGAAACACTTTGAAGGACTGCTAAATTCTGCCCATATATCTCAACTGGTGCGGGCTTCTCCTGCTTGCCTTCCGCTGCAGCGGTAGGTGCTGCCACACGTGCCTGCTTTTCACTGAGGCGACGCAGAATTTCACTCTCTTCGGCTGTAAGACCACTTGCAGGACTTGTAAACTCCTCTTTATCTTCGGTACCTCCCAAGTAGAGACTGCTATTCTCATTAAATAAGAATGAGAGAAGTGCTAGTACAATAATGCTCATAAAGAGGGCAACGAGTACATTTCGCGTTGCGACGAAAATAACTGTAAAGACTAAAATGCGGCGAACCCAGACTTGTTGAAAAAACTTCTCCTGGCCTTTTGAAATCTCGAGTTGAAGGAAACGACCTCCAAGATTCAATAGTAACATCATGGTTCCGATAAAATACGGATTCGTATTCAGACTATTTAGAATTACATCAATTGGATTTGCAACTTCTACAGCGGCTGCAACGGCAGCGACTGCGGGTGCGGCATTTGCTACACTCATCTACTCATTCATTAGTTTTTGGACGGCCAGTTTCCAACCAAGGCTTTGTCAAGCGTGAAAGGTCATTCAGGTAGAAAAAGAGGGCAAGGGCCGCCATAATTCCAACCGTAGGACACCAGACAAGCGCCGCAATGAGAGTCAGTACAAGAAAGAGACGCCAGTACGGAAACTTATATAAATAGACCCACTCAACCGGGTACGGTGTGTGAAACAGAGAACCTTCAAAAAGATTCCAGGCGAAAAATGCAACGGTTACAAGAAGTCTGGCCGTTGCATCAACAACCCCTCCAGGACTGAGAGCACTTTCCCATGCCTCCATCTACCTGTATCACCGATTATCTAGAGACACTTGAATTCTGAACACCACCACCAGAACTATAGCCGCCTCGGGTATCGTCAATCATACTTTCCCTTGTAGCCTTCTCTTCTTCAATTGCAGTTGGATTCTCATTTAGAGCCCGCTCAACAAACCATCGTTTTGTTTTCGGTATCATAATTTTAGAGGTTTCACCGCCACTTCCAAATCCCTCCTGAATAATGGCCATGCGAGATCCAATTAAGAGACTGACTGAAATGGCTGTCAAAAGTCCCAGAATCCATCCGTATTCACTGGTAATAAAGACAACGAGGCCAAGTCCCAGGCACCGACCTAGAAATGAATCGGCCTGATGATGAATCGTCTCAGGAATTGTATCCTTGAAGACAATAATGAGTACAGTAGCAATATATAGTAATAACATGATGGACGACTTTGATTTTTGTATAAAATCCAAGGCGGCTTCTTGAACTGTGGTCATTCCTATTGTCTAAACACTTTTCTTTGCTGACCACAGAGAGTGGGTCAGATGAACTACTGTTCCTTTGATGATGCATTCCCACAAATTGGACCCACAGCCCCTGGTTGCAGGGACCAAAAAGGCAGTGAGGCGGCTCGCAAAGAAGAGAGGAAGAAGGCAAAGCGTTGTAAGGGCCCCCCAATGACTTTTCTTGATTTAGATCCTGATCGTCCGGCTGTTCAGCGTGTACCGTCTGTGCCGCCGCTAAATAAAGAGACAGGACTCCGGGAGCACGCACCTGTAGATGCTCCTCAAGCAGAGCCCTTTACAGGAGATGTTCCATATGATTTAACAAGTGAACGGCAGCCTGATGATGCCGGTCAAATTGCACGGAATACATTTCCTAAGGTTCCGAAAAATACTAAACTGGTTGGATCCTCTACGGGGGCCCCCAGTTACTTTGGAACAAAATACAGCGATGAAGGATTTGAGAATCAGAATTTAACAATGCCTCCGCCCCCTTTTACAAATGTGATTGGACAGGATCCGGCCTATTCTGATTTGAACAGTGCCTTCAGGCAAGGAAATGGCGTTGCGAAGGCGAGTGCACTTGCTCCGACACCATCTGTAAGTGATTTCTGGAAGCCGATGACCAAATCAGGTGCAAATACGGCCTTCTATGATGAACTACCTCCTCCTGGAGGACAGATGCCGAAGGGCACTCCAATGGTTGAAGAGTCTGTGTCAAAGAAACTCGATTTACTGTTTGCTCGTCTCGATGATTTAGAATCACGGCGGGGCGAGAATACTCAGACGGAGATTTTACTGTTTGTTATGTCTGGACTCTTTGTGCTGTTTTCAATGGATATTGTGTCACGTCAGGCTGCTAGGATTCGTCTTATATAGAATATAGACTTGAAAGACCAATTGGATCTAATACAGTCGGTATACGTCCTACACCTGGTTTGGTAATTGCTGCTAATCCTCCAGGTGCTGTGGGGCCCGCAGGGCCAGCAGGAGGAGAAGGGCTAGCAGGGGGAGCACCAGGGCCACCAGGAGCCGTTAAAGCAGCCACACTACGAAGAAACTGTATATCAAACATGTCTGAACCTTTCGGCAGTTTTGATATAGGCACAAGCCCCTCCAAAATACTCATAATCTCCTTTCTCGTAAAAATAAGTTGTCCAATCTTCTGTTTTTGAAGATTGACAATGGCCGGTGCAATTCCAGCAAATGTCTTTCTGAAGAGATTTGCACGGTCAATCTGCACAAGTTCATAAAGTTCTTGTAGGAATTCTCGTACAGGCTCACACTCTTGAGTTAAGAGTAAATTTTGCTCTTTAAAGCAGCGGTTCATCACTAAACGAGTCAAGACTTCACTACGCTTCTTCAGAAGACTCTCCTTACGCGTTTGGAGTTCAGAGAGCGGAGCAGGGCCCTTTGCGGATTCAATAAACTTTTCAGTAATTCCAATATCAGCAAAAAAAGCCTTTTCAGAGTCTGAAAAGATTTCCTCATCCCATTCCTTCTGAACAGCAAGTGTCGGTTTGCGCAGTTCAAAGACAGCAACTCCAATACGAACAGCAACAGTGCCCTTAAGTTTCAGTACATAGGGATCAGGTTGTAGAGGAGGTGGCGCGGCCGCAGGCTTAGGTTCTACAGGTGCAACTTCAGCAACAGGCTCCTCCGCTACAGGAGGTGCCGCAGCAACGGGCTCCTCCTCGGTAACTTCAGTCTCTTCCTCTTTCTCTGTGTCCTCAAATGTAAACAAAACATACTTGCGTCGTAAATACTCTTTTGCATTTACAGCCGTTTTAGGAGTGTCGACCCCGTAGAATTTATCAGGAGTTAGTTTGAAGAGTGATTTCGGTTTGTATTCACCGTCCTTTTCTTCGAATTTTAAAAGATCACTGCCTGTATCGCGTGGTGTAAGACCAATGTAGTCCTTTGGAACTTCGGGGGGAGGAACACCTGTTGCTGATAAAAGAAGCCTATACTCCTTTCCCTCTTTTACATACGGAATAGAGATTGATGCCGGTTCAAGAAACAGAAATTTCTTTTCGGCCTTATCTTCGCGATGTTTCGAATCCCAGACAATCTGATTTTTGGGGCCCGTGCGATCGTATAGAAAAAAGACTTCAGCGGGTGTTTCAGTGACAAGCCGTATATACTTTTTAAAAATTAAACTAAAAAGTGTAATATTGTCAAGTTTGGAAAAAAAGATATAGATAAAATTCTTTTTCTTAATTTTATCATTTGCAATTGTTTTTACAAATCGTAGAAAATTGTCCCAGGAATAAATATAAAAAATTTTCACCGGTTCTTTTGTCTTAATTTCATAATGAAAATTTTTCCCACGAGATTCTTCATAATTTGAAGGTGGTGTGCCCCAGATACCCTTTCTCTTCTCCCTGTATGCATTCAGTAAATCTACAGTTAAGAGTGTGGGCTCTTCAGCAACAATTTGTACCTGTTTGAGAGGTTTCAAAGTAAAGGTGGGATATATGGCACCACCGACTTGTGCGCCACCACTTACAGGTGTAATAGGAACAGGCGTAGACGGCTGGGCCAAGAGACTTACATTTTCAGGGCCACCTCCGTGCATAGCCTGTATGGGTGCCGCGACTGCTGGCTGTGGTAATAGACTGACAGTTTCAGGACCAGCCCCCATACCGCCACCATGCATGGCCTGTATAGGTGCTGGTGTAGCCGGTTGAGGTAATAGACTGACAGTTGGATCTCCCATCCCTCTCCTACTTCACTAGAAATTCACCGGCTTAAGAAATATCAGCGCGTAGCCAAGTAGCACATGGAGATCCTACAGCCCCTTCCGTCCCCGCCCGTCTTTCGTCCTGATTCGGGGGAATCTGGTACTCGTAAGAAGAAGATCCACTGCAAGCAGGAACTTATTGTCAATAGTCTACAAAAGTTCTATACCGGTCGCACGGATATGAAGGAGGTTCTACCCATGCTAAAGGGCACCTCGGATCTCTCTCTACGCCTTGTAGACTGGTTTGTGACCAACTATTCCAAGCGTCACAATACTGTCTATATTCTCGACGGTCAGGAGTTTCTCGTCTATACGAACTACAAGTCTCAACTTAAGGCGTATTCTAAAAAACTCTTCGACCCCTTCTGTCGTCGGGAACGAATCCTGTTTCAGATTCCTGGTGAGGAGCCTTTTCTCACAACGGTCGGTAAACTCAACTTCTTCCGCTGGGCCATTGAGAAGAATGTGTTGACTTACCTGAGCCTTCATGCTCCGACCATTGAGGCCGACATGAATAAGGCGATGAAGGAGCAGAATAAGGTGCGCAATTCAACGGCTAACTCTACAGAGTCCACCACCAGCACGGGTACAATGACAACAACAGTATCAACGACATCAACGACTTCATCTGCACGGTCAACACGTCGTAGGCAAACGGAGAAGGAGCCGCCGGCTGCCAAGCAGATGCAGAAGCATCTTATGGCGATTGAACTGAGATTTGATTAGTCATTATACTTTCGATACGTCTTGTCCATCGTATTTAGACGAGGTCGGAGGTCTTCATAGGAGTTGAGAGTATCAAGTGAATTTTTCGCAACATAATCTGGTTCCACATATCGAGTGGTGTAGGTGCGATTCAGAAGCCGCTTTGATTCCAGAAGTCCTCTATCGACTTTGTCTTCATAGACCGTAGCACGAAGTTCACGCGCTACATTAAACGGGTCAGTTACAACATCAAACCGATCAAAATAAGGATTTTGGCCGAGTTGATCAGATCCCCCACTGCTCCCCCCATTGCCTGCAACATATTGCTGATTCTGTATATAGTTTCTATCGGTTGTCCTCGTATTAATAGGATTCATATCCATAAATGTGTAGGCACCGCGTCTGTGAACTGCAAATCCTCCCTCTGTTGCTTTTTCTTTCCAGGACTCTGCCATTTTTAAATCTTGATTTACACCACCGAGTCCAAGTGAATAACGATATGCCATAGCACTTTGCGCAGCTGCATTCTTTCCATTCGCCGCGCCTAAATTTTCAGCAAGAGATTTGTTAAGCCATTTATTTTGCTCTTTAATTTCAGCATTGCTTATATCAGGACGGTCATTTTGAAGTTGAGGTCCATCTGTTTGCCACTGCTCTACATGAAGACTGTTAATCTGGTCAAGAGCACTGACTTCGCGGCGACTTCGGACACTCATTTGTGGAAGAGGGATTGCTACCATGCGTTTTTGTGCGGGAGTGAGTTCATGTATCTCCATCTTAAGAACCCTTTACTACTACAAGTAGATGTTTGTTGTCCCCTTTTATACGAAATCACAACTACCAAGTCTGATTAAATGGTCTCTTATCCCGATAACACTTTTCTTAGATAATCGCGGAAAACAGATTTGCGAAACGGATGAACCTGACCTGTGGCTCGCTGAAAACGGCTTTTCCGTCAAATCAAAATGGCGCGAAGGAAAGATTCTCTATGCGGAAATTGATATTGTTTCAACGAATTTGAAAAACTTCTACAGTTTTGAGGAGGTCACTCGTACCCAGCAGAAGGGTACCGAGGAGTGCTGGCGCACTTTTTATCTGCTAAAGGCCGGTCAAGGTGAAACTCCCTCAAGTACAAATCAGTGGAATGATTGCATTGATGAAATCTTTGTAGAGCCATTGACTACCATTCAAAAACGGTGTGTGCCTTAAGGCGAGGCACATAATACTATTAGAATGAATTCGAACCGCTCAAAAACTCAAAAGCGCTCGGGTGCAACAGATTTGAGTGGCTCAACATTTGCCGCAAATCTACATGCGAGCACGAATACATTCGTGAATTTCCTGAACCAGGAAGCGGATGATGCATATAAGCGCCCGTGGCATCGTCTTGAGCGTGGACTTCGTCTGAATCGCCTACGAAAGTTCGTCGACGAGGAGGCGGTGCGCCTGACTCTAACTGGTCCTGAAAAAACTGCTCTGGATGCGCAGATTATGAAGGCGAATGAAAAGAAACTGCTTAATAGCAAGAATGCGGTCATTTATGACCAAGATGAGCAGAAGATCATGGAGATTAAGGGCCTTGTGATGCACCGTGGAGCCGATGGAAAAGTTATGTTCCAGGTTCTTGAAAAGAGAAATGCCGTCACATTTCGTAGGAAGGCCGGACCTGCTACGCCTGCGACTGCTACAGAGAGTAAGGAGGAAGCGACGGTCTAAGAATGAGCCGACTATAAATTTTAACGAGAACCACGCTCAAACAATGCAACAATATACGACAATGTTTGAATGTACAGGACAATTTCTGAATGCAATCGAAGAGGTTCAACCTCCTCCATTGCATCCCACGCTTGGTGATACATGGTGGACAACCATGGAGCGGGAACTTGCAACACTGATGAAGGAGAGTGATGTGAGTGCTACATTTACCGAGCAGACCTATGAGGTTTTCGATTGTTTTAAAATTGGATATAAATGTCTTTCAAATGCTCTTGTGAAGGTTGAATTTGATAGGCTTGCGCGGATTAGTGAACTACAGGCGAAGCCGCAGAGTGTACAGCGTTCAGATGAGTGGTATCGTGAAACAGCAGAACTGCTCACCGCAAGTGAACTCTATAGTCTATTCGGGTCTCCCAGGGCTCGTGGACAACTTGTTATGGGTAAGGTGCCCCGCGAGGCACTTACACCAGGACCCGCGCCAAAGAAGTCCTGTATGACGGCTGAAATGACGCCGTTTGATTGGGGTACGCGATTTGAACCAGTGGCAAAGCAGATTCTTGAAGCAAAATGGGGTGCCACTATTATCGACCTCGGTCGCCTGAGGCATCCAACAATTGCGTCACTGGCGGCGTCACCTGATGGTCTTATTACAGCGACCGATACGAAGCATCAGGCCTTGCTTGGAAATCTTGTGGAGATTAAATGCCCCTCATCGCGAATTGTCGGTGGCGGAGTTCCACCGAATTATTGGTATCAGATGCAACTCCAGATGGAGGTTGCCGAAGTGCCTGTCTGCCAATATTGTGAATTCACCTTCAAGTCTGCCACAGCACGCGGACCCATGGAAGAGGCACCACTTGGCGCAACAGAGGGTCTAATTTATCTTCTACAGAATTACGATACCCTTGAGACAAAGTATGCATATGGTCCGATTGGAGATATGAAATGGAATCCACAGCCTGAGGCGCCGTGGCATGTTCTAGAGCGTATTCCGTGGTTTCTAGAGAAGTCGTGGATTCATCCTGTATATCGTGATACAGCATGGTTCCAGTCGATTATTCCTCTACTTGATGATTTCTGGCAGGATGTTAAGAAGGCTAGGCAGGGCGATTTCGTCCTTCCTGAATCTTCCGTGAAGCGCAAGTCGGCCGTGTGCGCGATTACTGATTAGAGCATACTCGGCTTATAAAAGTTATTTACAAGTTCATGCACAGGCGCCGAGCATGAATCGGGATTTTTGCGTCGATAATTGTTCGTCAACTGACTGTAATTTCCAGTAAGTTGTATCCGATTCGCAAAATCACTCTCATAGCACGCCTGTGCATTGAATGCGGTATTAGGCTGGTCATCCACGGCCGCATCGTCTAAAACACCCTGGAGTAAGTGATACGGAACACGCGGATTCAGCATTGAATCAGCAGGCCCAGTCACATATTTTATGGGTTTATCACCAACAGGGGCAGGGGTCATATTCTGAAATCCACTCACTTGATGACCATGCTGTATATATTTGATAAGTATCAAAAAAAGACCAAATACAATGGTAAGAATAATTATTAGATCTCTTTTCATTCTCTACTCTACTAAGGCGTAGCATACTTAAGAGTATAGGCACGGGCCTTTTCATCAAACTCCTGCCGATTTGTCTTGTAAATATGAGCAATTTCAGGTACGAGAGGGTCATTTGGATTTGCATCCGTAAGTAGACTCAGGATACTTAACAAGACCTTACTAACGGTGAGTGCAGGCGACCACTGATTCTTCAGAATGTCAAGACAGATTCCACCTGCAGAATTAATATTGGGATGATAAATCTTCGTAAGAAAGGTTACGACCGGGGGCTTGAAGGGATAGTCTACAGGGAACTGGATCTGCATCTTGAAATAACCTCCGGCATATGGACTGTCTGCAGGACCAAAGATAGCACCACTCCACTTGAAGAGGTCTTCTCCTGTAGGTCCTGCACTACAGTTTGCGGGCGGGTCTTTAGTAAGATCATCCATTTCTTTCTTGATGCGACGGAGGGCCATGGCTGTATGTACTTTTGCTTACAAATAAAAGGCGCATCAAATTTTTCGGTGCCTTAGTAGAAACCATGAACTTCCTGAACCTCCTCGCCGAATTTCTCGGAACCTTCCTTCTCTTAATAAGTATCCTGGCTACAGGCAATGCGCTAGTGATCGGTCTGACGCTCGCCCTCGTCATCTTCTGCATCGGTGCCCTCAGCGGTGGCCATGTGAACCCCGCGGTCTCTCTTGCCATGTTTGTCAATGGTGCCCTCTCAGCAAGCGACCTTGCCGGCTATGTTGTCTCCCAGGCACTTGGCGGTGTGGCGGCGGTGTATGTGTTCCGTGCCTTAGCGTAGCCGGTACGGTTAGCCAACTCCATTGGCGTCCCGTGCACTGGCGTAAGCCTAAAGTGATACTTCTATGACACTTCGGGCAGAAGTGCCAGCCTCTGAATAGCTCAGTTGGTAGAGCGGGGGATTGTAGTGTGAATTCACTCAGCAATGGATCTCCCCAAGTCATTGCACCGAAGGCGCGATTCCGATTTCAGAGATTTTTTGAAAAAGAGATTCTTCTTCAAAAAGTTTCTTTATAGACTAACGGCAACGAGCAACCGCATAGACCGCCGCAGCGCATAAAAGTCCTACCATGACAAATCCCTCCGTGTCCATTCCACTTGAAAAGCCCTCTTTTCCAGCAGGCTTCTTACAATCTCCACCAGGATGAGCCTTCACGGCAGTTCCATCAGGGCAGAAATTCTTCGGTGCCGCATTAAATTCAGATTGACTCAAAAATATCGGAGATCCCTTTGCATCTACATCCTGAACCCACTGGGTCTGCATAGGTTGACCACTGCTTCGATCAATCGGTCCAACAATCCAAGGAGTTCCATCTGAGGCCGCCGTTTTTCCCTGTGTATCTCCTACAGCCATAGTGACCTTCCGACATTTCGGATATCCACTACCGAGAATTGCATTCATCACCGGCACCGGATTCAGGGCATCCTTCGCATCCTCCATCATGCCTGGAGCAAGTCCACGCAGACCTGGAAGTCCTGCAGAGGCCAGTCCTGCCTTCACCTTGGGCCCAAGTGCTTCGCCTGTTGGAACTCCATTTACATAGTACCACATATCGGCTCCATTCTCACATTGAAGTCCCGTCTTAATGAAATAATTTACACCGAGAGGTCTGAGGCCACCCATTCCATTTGTCAGACTACTACTGCTTTCACCAAATCCAATCATGTCTGTATAATATGCTGCACCCTTGACTGCCCCAATGACATCCTCCATATTATTGCCACGATGAACACCAATGGCTCCAGGAAGAGGCAATTCATCTGCAAAATCATAGGCAGGCCCGGTAAACCCGGGCGTATTTGTGTTGATTTGTCCTGTGGGGAGAATTGACATCCCTCCTCTGCTATTCTACAAGTAAAAGAATGCCGATGCCAAAGATACAACATGATATCCCTACAAGTTTCAAATAGGTCAATTTCTCATCAAAAAAGAAATATCCGATTGAAAACATTAAAAATGTACTGAAGACATTCCAGATAAAGTTTACCATACCAACTCCTTGCCACTCAAGCGCCTTTGAAAGAAGAGGGACAACAGCACAAGCAAAAATAGCCGCTGCATAGAGTACATTCCACTTTCCTCCAATTCGCAGAAGAGTGAGCGCCCCTGCTTCAACTACACTCGAAAGCATAATCCAAGGCATCGCAGTTAAAAGGGCGGTGTCCAGCGGTGTCATTAAATTTGATTGCGTTTTTCTTTCTGAAATTTAATCTTAAGAACACTCCAAATGGATTCACTCTTTCCAGGTCGAGTTCACCACAAGCCAGTTCCAGAATTTGCCTGGAAATGGAATACTGATGATGAATTTAGCAAATCTATAAAATCAGTTTGCCCATGTGCAACATCTGACGACACAATTATTCATGAAGATCTAAATGTATGTACCCTTTGTGGTGATGTTAAAAACAGAAGTATTGAGTCAGGCGCTGAGTATCGCTTCTTCGGGCACGATGACCGAAGCAGCAACGATCCGTGTCGTGTAGGAGCACCGACCGATTTCCGTTTTCCATCTTCATCACTAGGAACAATTATTCTTACAAAGAGTTCAGGCGGCCCGAGCACGGCTCGCGCAGCCATGGCTCGTATCCGTCGCTATCACACCTGGAATATGCTACCCTACAGGGAGCGTGCTCTTCTCCAAGTCTATGAAATGCTTGCACTCGCCGCAACGAATCACGGCCTTGACCAGAGTGTCATTGATAATGCAAAGGACCTCTATGTCCAACTTGTTGAACACTGTGACAAGCGTGGTCTTTCACGCACAAGTGTCATTGCTAGTTGCATGTATGCCTCGCTGAAGAAGGTTGGACAACCCCGAAAGCCCAAGGAGGTTGCGGATATGTTCCATCTAACCACAGGCCAATTTACCAAGTCATTCAAGTATTTCCAGGAGGTGCTGGCCATTGCTCAGCAGCGCGGACTCATTCAAGAGACGTCTACACCATCTAATTTGGAAAGCACCCGGGCTCGGGACTATATTCACTACCCGCTCAGTCAACTTGCAATTCCTCGTAATAAGTTCGAGGAGGTCTCAGCAATTGCAACGACTCTCTGCGACTACATCGAAGATAATGAACTCAGCCCTGAAAATATGCCGCCATCACTTGGTGCTGGTGTCATTGGCTTTCTCCTTCAGCGCCGCGGCCTCACCGAGGTGAGTTATGAACGCATTGCGGCAGTCTGTGGAGTGAGTGAAGGTACACTACAGAAGTGTCTACGCCGCCTTGAAACCCATAAGAAGCGTCTTGAAACTTTAATTCCAAAGTCAGTCTAGAATGGGAGCGGGTCAATCAATCCCAACGGGAATGCCTTCAAGGGAGGCACTAAAAAGTAAAACAGCACCAACACAGGCCGTTATTAATAGTCTTTTTATCTGGATGTTGAACAACACAGATATTCAGGACCTTCTAAAACTTGCAGATCAGCGCAGATGCAAGGACTATATTTTCTTTACAAAACGCGCCCTTGAAAAGTTCTTTTTTGAACTGCAACTTGAACCGAAACTGGGAAATCAGGATGTTCTCTATTTTGATTCAGTGAAACGCTTGACTTTTTCGGATGAAGAGTCTCTCAAAGGCCGTACTGATTTGAAGCAGTATCGCGATAGTCTCTGTCTTCAAATCGCCTTTTTCTATGTGCGTATCATCCAGATTTTCGGTGCCCTTGCACTCACTGTCATTGATTCTCTTCCCGATGCTGAGCCGCAGACTGCAGACTTCCGCGCGGCCATTCAAGCAAATCCGATGGGCCGTCGTGCTCCGCCACCTGGATTTGTAGGTGGGCAACAAGGTGGTGCGGCCACCGAAGAAGACCGCGCAGAACTCGGTGAATTTTACACGGTTGCGAAGAACTATTTTACGGCCATTCCTGCCACGAATCTCTACGTAATCTCTTCTAGAAGCGCAGCTGCAATTCCTCGCGACCCGTCAACTACTGTTGGTACGCTGCTGTTTGACCCAAATAAGAATAAAAATGTACTCTACCGCCCTCGCGCAGATATTTTAGTGGAGGCGAGTGTTTCCATCGAGAATCTTCGCACAGGTGATTCCTACACGCTTCAGATTGATGATATAACTGTCAATGGAAGTCGTAAAGATACGACCTATAATCTTGGATTCAAAATAACACGGGGAGGAGAGTATGCCTACAATAATACAAGCTTCGCAACTGCAATTGCCACGGTCATGGGAAATGCGGCTCGCGGCGCACAGGTGCAGCCAGACCAAGTACGTCGCCGCACAGAAGGTTCATCTGATGATGCAGGTGTTGTCCAAGGTCTCTCATACACGGGTATCTTCAAGTATCTCAAAGAGAAGCCGAAGGCGTACTGCGTAGCCCGCGCCATTCAACTGCTGAGTCCTACTCTCATTGATTCAATGCGCAAAGATACGCCACTCAAAAGCAGTGTCTGCTTCTATTCACCAATGCCTGGAATTCCTGATACGGTGCCCAACTATGGACAAGTGATTACCAAACACTCTCCAGGACTCCGTGCCCTCAATCAACTCTTCTTTGACATGGTCCAGGGAAATCTCCCCAAGATTAGCGAGGAGGTGAAGCCGAAATACAAGAAATTTACGGAACTCATGCAGGTGATTTTTGCCCCGCCGCCGCCTTCTCGTGATGCACCAGATCAATTGGATAAGGTCATTAGTAAGCCGTTCTATCAATGTGAGAGTCCCGAACTCAAAGATAAAGAGATTTTTGTTAAGAATGCCGAGGCAATTCGTAAAGTGCGACAGAGTATTGCGGCCCTCTTATCCTATCAAATCAAACACACGGCGGCAGTCATGCAGTTTCTCCCGAAACTCTTTGTTCTTGATAAAGCGGGACAAATCAAGGGAATTCAGCCGAGCGTCATGAAGGGTGGAATTCCACGCGTAAATCAACTGGCAGATGAGGCGCGCAATATGCTTTCAGAGTATTACAAATTCTGCGAGGGCACCTATCGTTTGGGAGCCCTTGAAATTCTCAAGGCGCCTGGAAATGTGGCTATGGCACGCCCCAGGAGTTCTTAAAACAAAGGCCACATAGTAAAAAATTGCCGAGAATTTAGATTTTAAATGAGGATAATAGGATGCTAGTTTATATCACTGGTGCTTCCGGTTCAGGAAAAACAACACTTTTAAAGAATTTATCAGTTAAAGGGTATGATTTAGATGATATTTACGAAAATAATTGGAAAAAACATAAAACGATTGAGACCGTTCAAAAGGGTGTAATAAAAGATATTAATATACTATTATCTAAGAATAAAAATATTGTATTTGTTGGACTTCAAGGAAAGGATAATTTACCATTCACACCTGATGTAGTATATATACTTATAAGAAAAGACTATGAAAAATATTATAGGGATAAATTAGTAAGAGATTTAAATCTCTTATGTAAATATAAAACTGATTTTGAAGAGGTATTAAAAAAAGAGCCTTTTGATGAATTTAGAAACCATTTTTGGTCAAATGATATAGTTAATATGAAATCATTTGATGAATTCAAAAAATATGTAGAAAAAATGAATAACAGCATTAAAAAGGATTTTCCTACTGCAGAAATTCTAACGGCATCTGAAATAATAAAAAAAATTAGTAAAAATTCTCAAAAAGTCTAAAACCAAAACCACGGCCGCACAGTAAAAAATTGCCGAGGATTCAGATTATAGATATAATAATAATAGGGTGCATCTACCTGCCATCCCTTTTTCTTATCATGCGGAAATGTGCTGTCCATAAGTAATATCTTATAGCCAGTACAATCAAGAATTGTCTCCATTGCAACGGTTATTTCGTCTTTTGTAGGAGTACCAACTGACCAATAGGAGAGAACTTCGCCCATGCGCCGATCTGTGCCCTTTTCTACAGAAAATGTATCTGTAATTGCCAGAAAAAAAGTATATTTTTCCGAGGTGTATTTGAAAAGTTTTGTATCACCTGATGGTTGATTCATATAGGTGGCAATCATAACAGATTGAACTTGTTCTTGAATCACATTCTTCTGTAGCCAGTTATCTTCGACTTTTACTTGTTCAACTGATTGATTTTCACCTGCTTTGAGACTATACCGTACAATATACTGTCCAGACCATAAAGGAGGTAGAGTCCTTAGAGGGCTAACCTCTTTTTGAAAAAAATGTATAAGTCGCCCTTGTAAACTTGTAACATAGCGAATATAACGTAGCATTGTCGAGCCGAGGCCCGATTTCTGGAGAGAAGGAATTACACAGAAGAAATCAATAAATCCAGTGTTTCGAGTGGACGAGGAGCGCATTTTCTTTCCATTTCTCTGAAATAAACGACATTCTCCGAGAGGGCGGCTAATACAACAGCCCATAATCTCCCCCTTTTCGCCCATTGAATAGACAACAAGCCACCCTGCAGATAGTCCACGACGAATGCGTTCACCTGTTATTACACATGCACTGCGTTCTGTAATTTTAAAATGATCTCGCAAAAATGCAGCAATTTTTTCAGATTCTCGTTCATGTGCTTGGCGTAAAGTATGCGCATAACTTCCAGTTGGGCACGGTACTTGTCCTCGGACTAAAGGAAATGCATGTGTAGTCCCTTTACAAAGAACCATAGACCAGAAAAAATCTGACCAGGTAGGCCCTGGACTTTCTCTCCAAAAGGACATCCTACTGGAGGAATATAGATATACTCTAAGTAGAATGCAAAACGACGCTTCGGGAAATGATGTACTGACTAGTTGGCCCGGCGGTGTTGGTACTCTGGCAAAGATTCCTACGGGACCCGTCAGTGTTGGTGGTAAGCGCACGCGTCGTAACCGCAAGAATCGCAAGCAGACGCGTAAGAATCGTAATCGCAAGAGCCGCCGCGTAAATCGCAACCGTAAGTAGATGGACTTTCTTAAAGGATTATTTGGCGCAAAGAAGAATGCACCCGCTGCAAATGTTCGCATGAATAATCGCCCGGCTGCACCGGCTGCGAATATGATGGTGGCTGCGCCTCCTGCGCCTCCTGCGCCTCCTGCGCCCCAGTATGGTGGCCGCAAGCGTACTCGCAAGGCCAAGAAGGGCCGCAAGGCGCGCAAGGCTTCGCGCAGAGTTCAACGCGGTGGATGCACATCTGCCTGTTGGGAGCCGCGTCTGCGAAAGTGCGTATGTTAAATTTTGAAATTGGACCCCTCATTTACGATAGTATACTACGATAAATGAGTGATTCTAAACCTACCCGATGCTCATTCCCCGCCTGTAAGAAGAGGGTTGGTCTTCTCGGATTTACCTGCAAGTGTGAAAAGACATACTGCTCCGGTCATCGCCAGGCAGAGATGCATCTCTGTACATTCGATTATCTTGCTGAATCAAAGACAAACCTACTGAAGCACATGAGTACTGCAGTCACTGCACCAAAGGTTGAAGTACTATAACATCTGCTCACGCAAATAGAGCACAAGTAGACTCGGTGACCATTTGCCCATCATTTTTGTTCTCTTAGCGTCAAACCATGCCAGAGCATCTTTTTCACGCACATCTTTGCGTAGACGCGCAAATGCCTTCGGATGCTCATTGAGCCACTCAAATTCGGCCAGAGCATTCTCAATTTCACCAGGCGTCACAGTTCCACGGAAACAGTGGTATTGAAAATAGGTATTTGGCGGATAGTCCTTCTCCTGGGCCTGTAAAACAAGTCCCGTATATTGTAAATTATCAATCTTCTTAATTTTTGCCTCCTCTTCAACTTCCCGTGTAACATTCTCCGCAAGAATATCTAAAATACTCCAGGTCGGATGAGCAAGTCCATCCTTCCCTTCCATTTGCCCCTTCGGAGGTTCCCAGACGGCTCCATTCGGCTGCGCCTGATAGCGTTTCACTACAAGAAAACGCTTCGGATCAGGATTTCCCTCCTCATGTAAAAAAGTACAGGCACGAAGAAAGACCTTCCAACCCTCCGTGGGATGCTCAACGTAGAAATAACGCTTGTGAGGAGCGAAAGGAAGACGCTCAGCACCGCGTCGGAGACCTGGTTGATGGACGTCGAATATTTGACTCATGCGCCTCTATTCATTACGGATGCTTAAAAATCAGCAGGTACGCATATTCGAATCCTATTGTTGTCAGGTCAATATAGGACTTATATTCCCAGCCAACCACCTTGGCAGTCTTTACAATCTCTTCAATGGCCGGCATTACGAACACATGTTTTTGCCGACGCACAGAGCCATCCTTGAAACGGAAGGTCTCACGGAACTCGGCTACAGGGTCAATTAAGTCAAACTTGCCCTCATATTCGAATTTATCAAAAGTGACTTTACTCTGTGTCACTCTCTCCTTTGAATACTTCTGGAGACTGAATCCCATCCATGGTGCAGACGAGTCCAACATTGGGTCAAACTTGTATTTATTCACCACTTCTACGGCAATTGTTCCTCCAGGAGATACCCATACAAATAGATTACGGAACAGTGTCTCAATATCATGGATATAGTACGTAACAAAATAAAAGACAATTGCATTTGTCACTTCGCCAGGAGCCAGGGCGCTCGGATTCAATAGATCTGATTGACGATATTCAATGATATCTTTTTGAGCTTGTGTTAGGGTTGATTCTTCAAGTGTAACTGTCTTTGCACGGTGAAGCATGGCGGGACTCATATCGACTGCAATTACCTTTGCGGCATTCATTTTGGCGATGGCTGCAGTTACAATTCCTGTTCCACAACCGGCGTCTAAGATTCGCATATCGGTAATTTTCTTGCCACCAGCACTAAAAGCATGAAGTGCAAGACCAAGTTCGGCCTGCAGACGATTTGAGCCCTGGGCAAGTTGGTCGTAGACTTTGCTGTAGAAATCATCAAAGAGTTCAGGCGGTTCAAGCCATTTCACTTCAGAATTTGTGGCCATCGTGGCTTTTACATCTTCAAACCCTTCGACTCCCCCCAGCCCTCCTCCCAGCCCTCCTCCCAACCCTCCGTCCTCCCAAGGCATTACCTTATTACGGCTTATCCAAACGTGAACTAAATAATGAAGTAAAAGTAATCCAAAAACAATTAAAAAGAGAATTGTTGTTGGCTCCATATGTAGCACTACCTACTTCTTTAGTGTCTTTTTGTTCGTACCGCGCGACCGCTTACGACATGTAATGGCCCTCTTCGATTTTGCACATCCACTCCGATGGTCCGCAAGTGTACGACACAAATCAGCAAATCGTGTGCGATTCTGTAATTCAAGTTCGGACTCCATTGTACACCGCAAACGCCAGAGTGCTTTTAAAAGCGCCCAACGATTTGCTGTATGCTTGAGCAGGCCAACTTTACGAGCCTCTTTCTCCCAAATAGCCCGCCATTCAGGATACGGCAAACTGCCTCCAATGGCTGCCCAAAAACGGCGATAATAAGGGATCCGCTCCTCAGGCTGTAAAAGATTCCATTCATTCAGATCCTCATCTGTCATACCGGGACTTCGTGGAGGTGCATCAGGTAATGCCGTTGTTTTTAGTGATTCTTTACAGAGTGGATGATTTTCGGCAATACTAAATATAAAGGTCCATCCTGGAAAATGTGTCTGTGTACACCCACTTGCAAGTGAATCTGTATAATAGGTCTTCACTGATTCAAATGTCGGATCAGGTGCAACATCTTGACCCTGTTTACGGAGTTTATCATTTACGGCATTATGAATTCTCCAGAGCCAACGCGAAAAGGCATCACGACTACTCAAATCAATTGGATCACTCTTCATATACGTTGTTAAACTGGCACGACAGAATTTACAGGGCAGTACAAAAGGTAGCATTTCAAAGAGTTCATTTACCGCCTGTTTTTGCCCAGGCTCATATGCAAATGTAATTTGATGGAGACATTCCCATCCTGATGGACCCCAGAAACGTGTATCCATCCCCTAGTTAAATATGACAATTAAATATATAAAACCAAGAACGTTCAAAATAATGACCTACTTCAGGTGAATCACTAACTTCTAGTTGTTTACTTAATTTTTCATAAAATTCTTTTGAGCGGCGTTGAATCATTTCGCGCCGAACAACAAATGAGGCGCCGAAAAAAACAGACATCTCGTTTGAAAAATTAAATGTAGGATCAATATTGGTTAAAAACCATTCGCAGAAATTTAATTCTGCTGGATACAGACTTGTATTATTATACGTATTTACTCTAAACTCATCTGTTAAATGAAGATCTTCCACTTTTCGATTCGATATAGTTCCTATAATTTTTCTTTCAGGAAAATCTCGTAGTGTATTGATTCCCTGTTTTATTTTATCTATAGATAAATGATCATCTTTTCCTTGTGAAAATACAATAATTTCAGGTAACTCCGAATATGAATCAATGATATATCGTAGATATGTATGAGATTCACGACCTACATTTGGAAGATAGGTTATCTTATATGGTTTTACTAATTCGCGCCCTCCTTTTGTAAATACATGTATATATTTTGAAGGTATATGTCTCAACCAATCAAGATTTTCTTTATAATGTGCTATAACTAAACAATATAACATTTATAAGAATTCTATGTTTTATTTTAAACATTTTTCCTTACTAGAATGCTCGGACTATTTCTTATCATAGTTCATTTAATCTGTATTCATGGAACCATTTTGATGCTGACATTCAGCACAAGTCTTATTGTAGTTGGTCTAATGACATTTTTTACATTTGTTGTCTTCATTCAATGCATGATTTTTAACGGATGTGTCTTAACCCACCATGAAAGTCTAATTCCTGGAATTAATCAAAAAATGACCGAATTTGTGAAGACTCGTCTGGGCGTCAAAGGAGAGATTCCAAATGGAGCCTTAGAGAAAGTGTTTGTAGGGGTAACACTCTTTTTCTTCCTAGTGAAGTTAACGGCACTCTCCTTTGGTTGGGTTCCCGTTCAAAAGAGAATTGACGGGCTTTTTCCCGCCGTTTAGTGGGTCGCACAGAGTAGAATGGAGAGAGACTTCCTCGAGGCCTATGGCCCGTTTCTAGCCGTTACAGTAATCCTCTTTACATATCTGGGTGTACCTGAATACGGTTGGCCCATTGCCTTTTTGCAAACACTATTCTTGTTATTTTGGTCGTATGCTGGACATGTATGGTGTCATATGCCGGATATGTTTGTATATGCAATCAATCCCCATGTACAACTTCATCACAATCATGCTGTTGACCTACCCCGCTGGCTGGGGCTAGTTCTCGAGGCATTCGTGAATTTCTTTGGATTTGCTGTCTTACTTATCGCGGAATGGCTTCTAGGAGTGAAGGTTCTCAGTACATGGATTGTCCTTGCAGCAGCCTTTTTGTATATTTGTATCCATATTCTTGATTATAGTATCTGGCCAAATCCTGAGCATCAATCACATCACGCTAAGGCAAATTGCAATTATAGTCCGCAATTTATGGACGTTATCTTTAATACACGATGTGATCCGACACAACCGTATGATGATTTTACTCTGAAGATTCCACATGCCATCGTCAGTTTTGCTCTCGCATTCGCACTTCGTGAAAATGAGACAACATCAACATTTATTAATAGTCTTACGCCATCCCAAAGCCACTGATTCCGAGAGGAGCCAGGTAGGGGCGTACAGAAGATGCAGGCGCCTCTTCGGCTCTGCACTTGACTGTCGTGGGCGGGCAGACAGGGCGCGGGCACGGTGCAGGCGGCGGGCACTTGGTTGGTGCAGGGCACTGGACATCGGGGCAACGAGGACGCGGGCAAGGCGGGCACTCACCGCACTGCTTTGAGCAGGCGCTGCTATCAATGATGACAGGCTGCGGCTTAGGGATACTGCTCTTGAGCACATACTTACTTAAATCAGGGACTGGAGGACACTCTGACTTAAGCATATAGTTGGTCATATCGGGGCACTGTTGGCATGGCGGTATCGTTGACTTGAGAACATACTTGCTCATGTCGGGCTGCATGCACGGAGGGCACTGCGCTCCCGCCCTGCAACCGCACGGACTGCGGCCACAGCGATTGCAATTGCTCGTAAACCCTTCGGTCTGCATCTTTTTGAAACCGGCACCCATGAAGACACCCAGCAGAAGGGTGACTAATAAGATGAGTCCTGCGCTTTGTGTGGTATTCATTCCTTTCCTACCTAAGAAGGGTTTTTATTGCTTCCAGCCAGGCCAGTCAACGGGAGGACATCCACATGTTTCGGGAAGTCCTTCATCAAGTGTTGTCTTCAGACGATTACAGACCATTTTTGCATATCCGCGCCATGAAAAATCTTGGCCGACCTTGGAAACATTGGCGAGGCAACCAAAATCGGCGGGGTCAAGACCACGGAGACGCACAGATTCACAGATTTGAGAGGAGCGATCCTTCCAATTGAACTGCTGTGTCGGCGGTTCAGGTAGAGTTGGACGAACGCCGGAAGTCTCTCCTTTTTGTATTTGTGCTATGGCTTGGTCAAAGGCTCCGCGTGTCGAGGGAGGCATCTGGAGTTGAGGAGAACCGAGTTGGAACTGGGACCCAGGAACATTTGTCGTGGCATTCAAACTTGAACCGCCTGGAGCAGAGTATTTCATATTGATATCCCATGATAGACCCTTTCCATAGTTTTGCAGTAAAACATTTGCAAGGGCTGCTCCTGAAATATCTCCACCCACATATGCGGGAAAGAGATTTGACATTGAACTCGGAGCCTGGATTGAATTCAAGAACTGAGTTACAGGGCTCGAGGGATTTGAAATCTGAGGGAGGAATTTTCTAAGATTCTCCTTTGTAATCGGAACATCTTCGGGTTGAAGAGTATTATTTTGGAGTTGCGTGATGTAATTTCCAATCTGCTGTTGAATCTTTACTAAGATATTCACACGGGCCTGAAAACTCGGATCCGTTGTTCCACTCGCCTGAAGCCGAGCAATCTCTACGCTGATTTTTGTATTGGTATCCTTAAGATCATCAAGTGTCGCCTTGGGTGATACTGTTGCATCTTCAAACCCTTCAATGGCTCCAGTATTCATGGAGCGCGCCTTCTTTTGCAGATACGTCAGATTCACACGAATTTCATGCACATCTTCTACAGTTAGCGTTGTATCAATGCCAGGATTACGATTCAGGAATGCAACTTCATCTTCGAGGCGCTGAAGATCACCGCGGAATGTATTTAGAGGTAAACTTATAGAAGGGTCTGAAGTATCTTCAATCTTCTCAAGTTCAAACGCCTTGAATCCGTGCATATCCTGGAGAAGTGAATAGAGGATGACATATTTTGATTTATCAAGAGCAGGGTCCTGGAAGGGTCGTGATGTAACATCTGACGTCTGTCCAATAGGCGCTGATAAAATCTGCGTTGAAGGCTCGGTGTAAGGCATCGCCTTCGCTCCAGCATTAATCGGCTGTGCTGGAGGACCGGGTGTAGGGATTACAAGGGGTTGAAAACCCTCCTTTGTTGGCATTGTCTGGGAGGCAACCACAACAAATATAGCAAGTACTAAAACGAGTCCAAAAAAGAGAAGACCGTTTCCCATCTACCACATTTAAGTATTATTTTATAGACTACATGCGTAGCAAGGAATTGAGTCCTTGCGGATATATTCTTGGTTGTACTGGATGTTATTTTGAGCACTACTGAAGTCTGTACCCTGCTGTAGAGAGGGTGAGCAACTTACATCCTCCTCTGTTATAGCAGAGACTACAGGGGCAGGAGGTGCCACAGTCGCCTTGGCCTCAATTGCCTTATTGATGTCATCTAGGAGCATCGGGCGGAACTGATTGTAGAAATCCTGGCCGGCAGTGGTTGAAGGAGCAGGATTATTTGAAGGAGGTGTGGCTGCAGGAGGAGCACTTGTTCCTGTTGCCGTGCTGCCAAATAATGTAATCAAATCGGCAAGGCTCAGATTAATGGTTCCAGAGCCGCGCGTGGTCACTGCATTTCCAGAAGCATCCACAGCATTCCCAGAAGCATCTCGTGTAGTTGTTGTATTTGTTGTAGGAGGAAGGATTGTCCTTGTTGTTCCTGGTGTTGTTGTTGTCGTTCCAGATGTTCCAAAGGTCGGTATGGTTCCAGAATACCCCCCCCATGTACTTCCTAACTGTGAATTAATACTATCTGTATTAAGGAGATAGTTTGCTGGATTTCCAAGATAGGAGCCATTATATCCACCAACACTAAGACCACCTGTTCCGCGATTTCCAGCAGCCTGCGTACTAGCAGCAGTACCCGTATTTGAAACTAAATTGAAATTTGTCCAGACACCAGCACCATTAAATGCCCACCCCTTACAGCCTGCAGGAACTGAACCACAGATACCACCATTCGGATCCGTTACAACACCTGTAATATTTGGTTTATAGCCACATGTGGAGGGTACGGCTGTTCCTTGGGGGTCAAGAACAGTTCCATCCGTGCAACGGACTGAATAGGCACCTGGTTTACGAGCACATGCGGGATCTGTAAAGGCTTCCACACGCCGAAGTTGTATGAAGACAACTGCTAAAAGTAATAGCAGTGGAATCAGTATCTTCCACATCTATCTACAGTAGGCAAAATTTGATGGTTTCATAAGGATACATACAAAGTACAATGCTAAAAACACGCTATTCTAACGACTTGAAGATTGAAGCGGGTGTAGATGAGGTTGGTCGTGGATGTCTCTGGGGTCCACTTGTTTCGGGAGCCGTAGTGTGGCTTCCTGAAGATGAATGGACAGAGGAGATTCGTGAACTCACTCCGCAAATTAAGGACAGTAAGAAACTCTCTGCAAAGCGTCGAACAAAACTCGCTGCAGCAATTGAAGGAGCGGCACTTGATGTTGGAATTGGTCGTGTAGAGGCGAGTGAAATTGATGCCATTGGTATGACGAGGGCCAATCAAATGGCCTTTGAACGAGCTGTTGCAAGTCTCAGTGTTGAACCTGAGCGACTTCTTATTGATGGAATTCTACCTCTTAACTCCTGGACGGATGAGCAGCATACCATTATTGAGGGTGATGCAGAGTAT
>Ga0214921_10000258_pt1 | contig 104606 bp, 95 predicted proteins | sample LL1505_MetaG_FD_177992 | JGI IMG/M metagenome (GOLD analysis project Ga0214921, IMG submission 177992) | Freshwater microbial communities from Lake Lanier, Atlanta, Georgia, United States - LL-1505 | ecosystem: Environmental > Aquatic > Freshwater > Lake | place: USA: Georgia | collected... | reverse complement strand
TCATGGCGAAGGCGGTGGCCGGCATCAGCCCGCCGAACCAGCCATTGCCGATGTGATAGGGCAGCGACATCGAGGTGTAGCGAATGCGGGTGGGGAACATTTCCACCAGCGCCGCCGCGATGGGCCCGTAGACCATGGTCACATAGATCACCAGCAGGGTCAGGATGCCGATCAAAACGGCTGGCTGTTCGCGGAAAATGTCAAACGGGCCGGACATCTTCACCACGCTCGGATTTGCTGCCACCGGGTAGCCCACCGCGGCGAGCGCCGCTGTGAGCTGTGCCTGGAATTGCGGGTTGTTGGTGGCATTGATCGGCGGCCGATTGGCGATGGTCACCGTCACATCCGGCCCCGGGGTGTTTTCAACGCGGTAATTAACCGAGGCGCGGGCCAACGCCGCCTTGGTCACGTCGCAGGGCTGGGTAAAGCGCGCCGTGCCCACCGGGTTGAACTGGAAGGAGCAGCCGGCCGTATCCGCCCGCACCAGCACCGTGATATTGGCATGCGCGGCGGAAAGCGCCGGGTTGGCCTCCGCACTCATCAGCTTGAAGAGCGGGAAATAGGTCACGGCCGCCAGCAGCATGCCACCGATGATGATGGGCTTGCGGCCGATCTTGTCCGAAAGCCAGCCGAACAGCACGAAGCCGCCCGAGCCCAGCAGCAGCGACCAGGCGATGAGCATATTGGTCGTAAAACCATCCACCTTCAGCACTGAGCCCAGGAAGAACAGCGCGTAGAACTGACCGGTGTACCAGACCACAGCCTGGCCCATGACGAGGCCGAGCAGCGCCAGCAGCGCCACCTTGGCATTTTTCCACTGGCCAAAAGCCTCGCCCAGCGGCGCCTTGGAGCGGGTGCCCTCATCCTTCATTTTCTGGAAGGCTGGGCTTTCCTGCATCTGGAGGCGGATCCAGACCGAGATACCCAGCAGAATGGCCGACATCAGGAAGGGAATGCGCCAGCCCCAGGCGAGGAATGCCTGTTCACCGAGGTAGGAGCGCACGCCCAGGATCACCAGCAGCGACAGGAACAGCCCCGCCGTCGCGGTGATCTGGATAAAGCTGGTGTAGAAGCCACGGCGGCCATGCGGCGCGTGCTCGGCCACATAGGTCGCAGCACCGCCATACTCACCACCCAGCGCCAGGCCCTGCAGGCAGCGCAGCACGATGAGGATGATGGCGGCCGAGATGCCAATGCTCTCGCTGCTGGGCAGCAGACCGACCGCGAAGGTCGAGGCGCCCATGATCACGATAGTGACGAGGAAGGTGTATTTGCGGCCCACCAGGTCACCCAGGCGGCCAAACACCAGGGCTCCAAAGGGGCGCACCAGGAAGCCTGCGGCGAAGGCCAGCAAGGCGAAGATGTTGCGCGTCGCCTCAGGGTACTGGCTGAAGAACTGCGCGCCGATGATCGCCGCCAGCGAGCCGTATAGGTAAAAATCATACCATTCGAAAACGGTGCCGAGAGAGGAGGCGAGGATGACCTTCTTCTCTTCCTTGGTCATGGGGCGGTTTGCCGCCTCCATGTCCGTGGCCATGGATGGAGATGCCATTGTTTTTTTCTCGCTTCCCAGTTGGCCGTTTTCACGCGGCACTTATGTCCTGACGGTATGCTAAACACACACTGACAAATTGCTGGGGTGCTTGCGGAAATGCAATCTGGATAAAGATTGCTTTGTTGTAATTTTCAAGCTCTCAACCTTACCAAGCCGCCATTAGAGCAAATCCGGGAAGGCCATGCCGATTCAGTCCGATTTTTATGCCTAGGCTGCTTAAAGACGATTTTTGCCTTAAAGCCAACGGAATCCAAGCCCGGATGGTGGCTGGATCCGCGCCTTCGCACTATAAACGCAATGCTATGCAGCCAAAGAAATCTAAATCTTAGGTTATGTTTGACGAAGGCTGACGCGATGACTTGCACTGGCGATTGGGCTGTGGGCTTGATCCGCCTCTGGGAGGGATCAAGCCCAGCCATACCTCCTGCCTCAGTCGCAGCCACTCCAAGGATGGCGGGTTTGCACCACTTGCGCTGCGCTCAACGATTCCAGGGCGTGGTTTGCCACAATCTGCGATATTCAGCCTCACGTTGGCCGAGGCGGGCGAACCAGGCCTCATGCGGCTCATAGGCCAGTTCGGAATAACGCTGCTCCAACTGCTGGCGGAATTGTGGGTCCTGCGCCACCGCCGCCGTCGCCTCGCGCAGCCGGGCCAAAATCGGCGCGGGCGTGGCGGCAGGCGCCACGATGCCCCGCTCGGAGGCCATCTCGATATCCAGGCCCAGTTCCTTGAAGGTGGGCACATCCGGCGCGAAACGGCTGCGCGTAACACCAGCATGCGCCAGAATGCGGGTATTCTCAGGATTGGCGGCCGAGGCGCCGAGGTTCAAGCCACTGATATCCACCTGGCGCGACAACAGCGCCGTGCGCATCGGCGCATCACCAGCATAGACCACATTGGTGATCCTGGTGCCGGTCAGCGCCATGAACAGCACCAATTGCAAATGATCATCCGTGCCCACGCCGGGGCTGGCAAAGGTCAGCGCATCGGGGTTGGCACGGGCGCGGGCGATGATATCAGCCACGCTGCGCAGCGGGCTTTGGGCATGCACCGTCATGGCCGAAGGGTCGGTCACCAGGCTGGCAATGGGGGCGAAATCGGCCAGCTTGAACTGCGCCATGCGCTCGATGGGGATGGTCAGCAGCCCGGGCATATTGGTGGTGCCCAAAGTCAGCCCATCCGGCCGGGCGCGGGCCACCGCGGCCAGCGCCACCTCACCGCCGGCGCCGGCGCGGTTGGTCACCACGAAGGGCACGCCCAGCACCCGCTCCATGGCGGCGCCATAGCTTCTGGCGTCCAGGTCGGTGCCGCCGCCGGGGGCGAAGCCTACCAGGATTTCTATTGGGCGCTCAGGGCGCCAGGGCTGGGCCAGGGCCGGGGTGGCCAGGAGGGCTGGTAGTGCTCTTCTTTTCATGTCGCTCCCTTGGACACTGGGGGAATGAATTCCCCCAGGCCCCCTTCTTTTCTTTTTATCCGTTTTTTGCTCGGTCTTGCTCTAGCCAGGCCATCAGGCGGGTTAGGCCTTCTCGCATGCCCATCTGCGGCTCCCAGTTCAGCACCCGCTTGGCTTCGTGATGCACGATGTCGAAGGCACCGCCGGAGGTCAGCCGCACCTTGCCGGGCGTCTCGCCGATGAACTCGGGCTCGGGGCCGCCACCGGCAATCTCGGTCACCAGGCGCACCAACTCCAGGGTGGAGATCGGCTCGGGGCCCGAGGTGTTCACGGCCACATCGGTGGCCGCAGCCTCAAACGCCGCCGCATTGGCACGCGCCAGATCACCGACATAGACGAAATGCTTGGTCTCGCTGCCATCGCCGAACACTTTGGGTGCGCGGCCGGCGCGCACGGCGTCATAGGTCTCGATGATGTAGAGCGCATTGGCGGCGCGGTAATGCTGCCGCTCGCCATAGACGGTGGAATAGCGCAGCACGACATAATCCTGCCCGTGCTTCTGGAAGGCGGCGCGGCAGAGCTGCTCGCCAATGATCTTGGTGGCGCCATAGAGAATGGCGGCGGGCGGCGCACCGGCGGAATGGAACGGCGTGCCCTCCACCAGATCACCCTTGATGCCCGGGCCATAGCCATAGACGGCATTGGAACTGGCGAAGACGAATTTGCCCACGCCATTATGCCGCGCCGCCTCCAGGGAATTCTGCACGCCGCGAATATTCACATCCATGCCAGTCCAGGAATCGCGGTCCATGTTCAGCGTCATCAGCGCGGCCAGTTGCAGCACGCCATGCGCGCCCTTTTGCGCCGCCAGCAGGTCCGGCAGGCGCATCACATCGCCGCGGATGATTTTCAGCCGCGGATGGTCGGCGATATGCGCCAGCGCCGCATCGCCACCAAAGGCAAAATTGTCAAAGACCCGCACCTCGGCCGCGCCGCGTGCCAAAAGATGCTCGGCAGTGGCAGAGCCAACCAGCGAGGCGCCGCCGACGATGCAAAACACATTGCCCGCAATGGGGACAGAAACACTCATCGAAACACTCCAGGAAGCCACAGCGAGAGCGCTGGGATATAGGTGACCAACATCAGCACGGTAACGCCAGCGACGTAGAAGGGAATGCTGGTTTTAGTGGCCTCCCACATCGAAATGCCGCCCACCGCGCAGGCCACGAACAAGACGGGGCCAACCGGCGGCGTGACCAAGCCAATGCCCAGATTGAGGATCATCACTACGCCAAAATGCACCGGGTCCATCCCGAGTGCCTTGACCACCGGCAGGAAAATCGGCGTGCCGATCATGATCAGCGGCGCCATATCCATGAAGGTGCCCAGCAGCAGCAGGATGATGTTGATGATCAACAGCGTCAGCAGCGGGTCATTGGTGATGCCGCGCATCAGCGCCACGGTCGCGGCCGGCACCTGCAACAGCGCCATCAGCCAGCCAAAGGCGGTGGCGGTGCCGATGATGAGCATGACCATGCCGGTGGTGCGCACCGCCCCCAGCACAGCCTCGCGAAAGGCCGGCCAATTGAGGCTGCGATAGACCAAAAGCGTGACCAGCAGGGCATAGAGCACGGCCACGCAGGCGCTTTCAGTGGCGGTGAAAATACCGCTGCGCACGCCGGCGAAGATGATGACAATCAGCATCAGCCCTGGCAGCGCCGCCGCCGCCAGCCGGGCCAGCGCCCACCAGCCGGGAAACTGCTCCGCCGGGTAGCCACGCCTCACCGCCACCACCCAGGCCGTGAACATCAGCACGGCCATCAGCAGCATGCCGGGGATGATGCCCGCGGTGAACAAATCCGCCACCGAGATCGCACCGCCCGCGGCAATAACATAGAGAATCATATTGTGGCTGGGCGGGATCAGGAGGTCGATCAGCGCGGCATTGGCGGTGACATTGACGGCGTAATCCGGCGCATAGCCGCGCTTGCGCATCTGCGGGATCATCACCCCGCCCACCGCCGAAGCATCCGCCACCGCCGAGCCGGAGACGCCACCAAACAAGGTGCAGGCCACAATATTCACCTGCCCCAGCCCGCCGCGCATATGCCCCACCAGGGCGGCGGCAAAGGCCACCAGATGATCGGCGATCTTGCCCCGCATCATCAGATCGCCGGCAAAGATGAAGAACGGGATAGCCAGCATGGAAAACACATTCATGCCGGAGGAGAGCTGCTGCACCACCACAATGGCCGGCAGGTCCAGAAAAACCACGGTCGCCATGGCCGCCGCGCCAAGCGCAAAGGCCACCGGCGTGCCGATCAGCAAAAGGGCGGTGAAGACGCCCATCAGGATGGTGACTGCCATCTCAGCCATCCACCACATGCTGGCGGGGTTCGGGCAGGGGCAGGCCGCGCAGGCGGCAATGGATGCGCTCGGCCCCGAAGGCGGTGATCAAGGCGCCGCCCAGCACCATGGGCAGGTATTCCACCCCGCCGGGCAGGCCGGTGGTGGGCAGCGTTGCGTCCCAGACCCCCACCGCCAGCTCGGTGCCGAACCACACCATGCAGGCACCAAAGCCGGTCACCACCGCATCGCTGAGCAGGGCGAAGACCGCCGCCACCGGCGCAGGCAGGCCGTCACGCAAAATATCGAAGCCCATATGGGTATTCTCCCGCACACCGGCTGCGGCAGCGCCCAAAATCACCCAGCCCAGCAGCAGCATGGCCACCTGTTCAGCCCAGGCGGGGGTGTCATTGAGCACAAAGCGGCCAAACACCGCCCAGGCAACGATCACCACCATCACCACCATGGCCACACCGCCCAGCCACAGGGCCGCGGTGCAGGCGCCGTGCAGGAAGCGGCTCACGCCGCTTCGCGAATACGGTTGACCAGGCCGCGCAGCCGGTCATCCCTGGCGAATTGGGCATAAACCGGCGCCATGGCGCGGGCAAAGGCCTCCTTCTCCACCGGGTTGATCTGCGCGCCGCCAGCCTGCACGGCGGCGCGGGAGGCGGCGGTCTGCGCATCCCACAGCTTTCGCATCTCGCCCACGCTCTCCTTCGCCGCATCGCGCAGAATGCCCTGCAGGTCGCGCGGCAGCCGGTCGAAGGAGCGCTTGGAGGCCACCAGGATTTCCGGCGACATGGAATGCTCGGTTTCGGAGTAGTATTTCGCCACCTCGAAATGCCGGGTGGAGTGGTAGCTCGGCCAATTGTTCTCGGCCGCATCCACCACGCCGGTTTGCAGGGCGGAATAAACCTCGCCGAAGGGCAGCGGCGTGGCATTGGCATTCACCGCGCGCATGATGGCCACCCAAAGGTCGCTCTGCTGCACCCGCACCTTCAGGCCGCGCATATCATCGGGCGTGCGGATCGGGCCGCGACGGGAATAGAAGCTGCGCGCGCCGCTGTCATAAAAGCACAGGCCGACAAAACCGTGGCGGTCAGCACCCGAGACGATCTCAGTGCCGATCGGCCCATCCATCACGCGCCGCATATGCGCCTCATCGCGGAAGACGAAGGGCAGGCCGGGGATGGCGGTCTCGGGCACCAGATTGTTCAGCGGGCCGAAATTCACCCGGTTGATGTCAATGACGCCAAAGCGGGTTTGCTCCAGCGTCTCGCGCTCCTCGCCCAATTGGCGGGAATGGAAAACCTGCACTTTCAGCCGGCCACCGGAACGCTGCTCGACCAGATTGCCCATGAATTTCACGGCTTCCACCGTGGGGTAGCCATCGGGATGGGTATCGGCGCTGCGCAGCGTGATGGTCTGCGCCGAGGCGCGGCCGGCCAGCCAGGGTGCGGTCAGGGCGCCAAGCAGCAGGGGGCGGCGGGGGCTGTGCATATGGGATTCCTCGACAGTGTTGTTTTGCCTGCAAGGCTGCGCCGCGCGGCCGGGCATCGTCAAGCGGCGTGGTGCGGGTTACCTTCGGACAATATCACGAAGAATGAGGCCTCCATGCCGCTCTCCCACCCCGTTGACCGCGAATTGCAGCACCAGCGCGACATCACGCTGAAGGGCTATCAGCGCGCCGATGGCCTATTCGATATCGAGGCCAATCTGGTCGATACCAAGACCTATGGCTTCCCCAGCGATTATCGTGGCCAGGTGAATGCGGGCGAGCCGCTGCATGGCATGTGGGTGCGCATGACCATCGACACCGACATGAACGTCATCGCCTGCGAGGCGGCGAGCGATTTCACCCCCTATTCCATCTGCCCCGGCGCCGCCCCTGCCTTCGCCAATCTGGCCGGGCTGAAGATTGGCCCGGGCTTCAACAAGGCGGTGCATGAGCGGGTGGGCGGCATCAAGGGCTGCACCCATCTGCGCGAGGTGCTGGCGCAAATGGCCACCGTGGCCTTCCAGACGCTCTATCCCATCCGCGCCAGGCTGGCGCGCGAGGCCCGCAAGAACCCCGATGTGGCGGGCGAGCCGCCAACCCAGCCCGGCGCCAAGCCATCCCTGCTGGGCACCTGCCATGCCTATGCGCCCAATAGCCCGGTGGTGAAGAAGCGCTGGCCGGAATGGGCAGAAGACTGAGAGCCTGGACGCGGCGCGGTGCTAGGTTGATCATGCTCGCCATCGAGAAAAGGCGAGACCCATGACAAAGACAGCACTCATCACCGGCGCCGGGCGCAATATCGGCCGCGCGGTGGCCCTGACCCTGGCGAGGGAGGGTTTCTCGGTGGTGATCAATGGCTCTTCGGACCGTGCAGCGGCGGAGAGCGTGGCAGCCGAGGCCCGCGCGCTGGGCGCCCAGGCGCTGGTCGCCATGGGCGATGTGGGGCAGCCGGGCGAATGCGCCCGCATTGCGGCCGAGGCGATTGCCGCCTTCGGCGCGGTGGATGTGCTGGTGAACAATGCCGCCCTGCGGCCGCAAAAGCCCTTCCTGGAGATCACACCCGAGGATTGGCGGCGGGTGATGGCGGTGGATCTGGAGGCAGCGCTTTGGCTCTCCCAGGCCTGCATCCCCGGCATGCTGCAGCGCGGCTGGGGCCGGATTGTGAATTTCACCGGCATGAACGCCATCCATGGCTATGCCGGGCGCGCGCCGGTCTCGGTTGCCAAACATGGGCTTTGGGGCCTGACGAAATCCATGGGCAAGGAATTCGGGCCGAAGGGCATCACGGTGAACGCCATCTCGCCCGGCCCCATCGAAGCCGATGACGAGGCCGACCACCCCACCGCCTATCGTCAGGCGATGGTGGGGCGGGTGCCGGTGGGGCGGATGGGCCGTCCGGCGGAGGTGGCGGCCATGGTGCGGCTGCTCGCCTCCGAGGATGGTGCCTTCATCAATGGCCAGATGCTGGCGATCAATGGTGGGGCGGAGACTTAACCGGCCATCAGGGCCGCATTGGTCATCAAATCCGCATATTTCTGCCGCATGTCAAAGAGGTTGGCCTCATGCGGCCCCAAGGCCCGGTCGCCCACGCAATCCACCGCCACAATGGTCCGAAAATCATGCTGCATGGCGTCGATGACGGTGGCGCGCACGCAGCCCGAGGTGGTGCAGCCCGCCACAATCAAGGTATCCACCCGGCGGAAACGCAGAAAGCCCGAGAGCTGGGTGTCGAAAAACGCGCTGGCGCCGCGTTTGCGCACCACCAGCTCGCCCGCCATGGGGGTCAATTGCGGCACGGTCTGCGAGAGCGGCGAGGTTTCGGTCAGCTTCAACAGTGAGGGCGATTTCAGGGTGAAGACGCCAGCATCGCTGCCATCATCGGCATAGACCACGCGGGTATGCGCCACCGGCCAGCCCACGGCGCGGGCATGCGCCAGCAGGGCCACGGCGTGCTCAATCGCGGGTCCAATATTGCCACCGCCAAAATGCGCGGGGTCAGCAAAGCCGACCACAAAATCCACCAGCACCAAGGCGGGCGCCGCCCCCATGCCGGAGGAATTGCCCATGCCCTGGGCCTTGTAGATGGCTTCTTCCGGATGGCTCATGCCACATCCTCCAGATCGCGCAGCGATTGGATCAGCGAGCCGCGCAGCAGGAAGGCGCGGTGCTTTTCGGCGCTCTCCACCGTGGCGCGCATCTCGGCGAAGGCGGCCTCGCGCTTGGCGGGTTCACGCATATTGAGGTTGTTGCGGTTGCGCAGCGCCTGGCTTTGCACGACCTCCACCGCCACCTTGCGGCGCTGGCGTTCGTAGCGGCCCAGCAAAGCGGGGTCGGCGCCCTGGATCACCTGGGTCAGTTTCTCGGCCAGGTTGAAGGCGTCATGCACGCCACCATTCATGCCCATGCCGCCCAGCGGGTTGTTCACATGCGCGGCGTCACCGGCCAGCATCACCCGGCCCACCAGGTATTTCTCCGCGACGCGTTCATGCACGCGATAGGCGGTGCGGTGATGCACTGTGTAGGGCGTGCCGGTGGGCAGCACGCCCTGCATGCGGGCCTCGATGCGCTCAGGGCGGAGCATGCCTTCCTCGGTCTCGGCCGGGTCGGTGGGCAGCAGCAGGCGCCAGAGGCTGGCGGTGCGCAGCAGGACGAACCATTCCTCCGGGTCACTGATATAGGCGATATTGGCGAGATCGCCGATCGCCGCGTGAAAGGGGAAGCTGGTGGAGAGGGTGAGGTAGATTTCGGGGATGGTCATGCCCTCGAAATTCACCCCCAGGGCGCGGCGCACGGCCGAACGCGCGCCATCCGAGCCGATCAGCCAGGTGCCGCGAAGGGTCTCGCCATTTTCAAGACGGACATCCACGCCATTGGCGTCCTGCGTCACATCCTGCACGCAGGCGCCGTATTGGAAGGTGACGTCGGGGTTGCTGGCCAGCCGGTCGCGCAGCATGCGGGTCAGGCGCCATTGCTCGCATTGCAGGCGGTAGGGGTGGTTGGTGTCGTTCTTGAGCACGCCCAGATCATAGGTGGCGATAACGCCCTTCTCACGGTCACGCACCTGCCATTGCGGGCATATGAGGCCCTGCTCGATCATCGAAGGCACCACGCCGAAGCGCTCCAGCATATCGAGGGTGGGCGGGTGGAAGGTGCTGGCGCGCAGATCATCGGGCAGATCGGGCGATTGCTCCAGGATGGTGACCTTGATGCCGGCATCCGCCAGGCAACTCGCCGCCACCATGCCCACCGGGCCCGCGCCCGCCACCAACACATGATCCATGCCGCACCCTGTCTGAATTTGCCTCTTAAATTATGCCGGAACGATGCGGGGCGCATCCCCCTTGAAGGATTGCGCTTGTCACAGGGCGGGTGGCCGCGTCAGGCTTGGCGAAAATATGGAGGATACCATGCCAAGAATCGCGCGCCGCGCCCTGCTGGGTGCCGCTCTGCCCGCCCTTGCCCTCGCCCAGCCGGCCTGGCCGGAGAAGCCCTGGCGGGTGCTCGTCGGCGGCGCGCCGGGCGGTGCCTCGGATATTCTGATGCGCATTATCGAGCCCAGCCTGCGGGAGGTGCTGGCGCATAGTTTCTGGCTGGATAATCGGCCCGGTGCGGGGGGGATGCTGGCGGCGGAGATCTGCGGCGCGGCGGCCCCGGATGGCTATAGTTTCTTCATCAACCACATCGCCTCCAACGGTATTGGGCCGCATTTGCACCGCAGGCCGGGCGGCTTTGAGCCGAATCGCGACCTTGCGGGCGTGGCGCGCATCGCGTCGATGCCGAATTGCCTGATTGTCCATCCGCGACATGGGTTTCGCACGGTGGCGGATCTGGTGGCCTTTGTGCGGGCCAATCCGGCGGCGGGCACCTTTGGCTCGGCCGGGGTGGGCACCTCGTCGCATCTCTCGGGCGTGATGTTCGGCCAAAGGATCGGCGTGGATCTGACCCATGTGCCCTATCGCGGCACCGCGCCGAATATGCAGGCGGTGCTGACCGGGGAGATCCTTTTCGCCATCGACAATGCCCCCGCCTCGGCCCAGCAGGTCCGCGCGGGGCTGCTGACAGCGCTGGCGGTCAGCCCCGCCCGCCGCTGGTCGCAATACCCCGATGTGCCAACGATGCAGGAGGCGGGCATTCCGGATTTTGACGTCTCCAGCTGGTATGGGCTGGTGGCGCCGGCGGCCACCGCCCGGCCGGTGGTCGAACGGCTGGCCCAGGCCGTGCTGCGCGCCCTGGCCGACCCCGCGGTGGTCGCCAAGCTGGCGGAATTCGGCGCCGATGCCTGGCCGGCGGGCCCGGCGGAATACCAGGCCTTCATGATCGCCGAGGAGGCGAAATGGGGCCCGGTGGTGCGCGCGGCAGGGGCGACGCGGGGGTAGCGGGGTTTCAGCGCGACGCAGCCACCCCGGCTTGCCGAGGGGGCCACAAACGCGCTTGATGCGCCGGTTAACAGCGAGGTCGCATCATGCGCATCAGCGTCATCCAGATGAACCAGGGCAGTGACAAGCAGGCCAACCTGGACCAGGCGCGGCGGCTGATCGAGGGCGCCATGGCCTCGGACCGGCCTGACCTCATCTCCCTGCCCGAGACCTGGACAAATCTGGGTGGCGGGCGCGAGGCGCGGGAGGCGGCGGCGGAAATCCTGCCCGAGCCCGGCGGCACTGGCGGCGTGGCCTATGAATTCCTGCGCTCGGTGGCGGTGGCCCATGGCATCACCGTCCATGGCGGCAGCATGATCGAGCGCGGGCCGGAAAAACTGTTCAACACCACGCTGGTCTTCGACCGCAGCGGCGCGGAGATTGCGCGTTACCGAAAAATCCACCTCTTCGACATCACCGGCCCCGATGGCACCGGCTATCGCGAAAGCGCGCTTTATGGCGCGGGCGACAGGCTCGTCACCTGCCAGATTGGCGGTGTCACGCTGGGGCTGACCATCTGCTACGATATGCGCTTCGCAGAGCAGTATATGGCGCTGCGGCGCATGGGGGCGGAGGTTATTTTCGTGCCCAGCAACTTCACCCTGCAAACCGGCAAGGATCATTGGGAGGTGATGCTGCGCAGCCGCGCCATTGAGAGCCAGTGCTGGATCGCCGCCGCCGCCAGTTGGGGCGGCTATGATGAGCGCGGGGCGACCCGCTTCGTCTATGGCCATTCCCTGGTGGCCGACCCCTGGGGCCATGTGGTGGCCAAGGCCAGTGATGGCCAAGGCTGGGCCACGGCGCGGATCGACCCCGCAGTGACCGCGCGGGTGCGGCGCGATATGCCCGTGCTGGAACACCGCGATGCAAGGCGCCTCTCGCTTTGAGCACCGGCCCGCGCATCGCGATTCTGGCCGGCAATTCCGATGGCGCCCAGGCGGCGCTGGAGCGGCTGGTCGCGCTGTATGGCAATTGCCCGCCCGAGCAGGCGACGGCGCTGGTGGCGCTGGGCGGCGATGGCTTCATGCTGGAAACCCAGCACCGCTATCTCGGCCGCAATTTGCCGGTCTATGGCATGAATCGCGGCTCGGTGGGCTTTCTGATGAATGCCTATCGCGAGGAGCATCTTTTTGAGCGCGTGGCGGCGGCGCAATCGGCCAATCTGCACCCGCTGCGCATGCGCGCGCATACCGCCCATGCCACCCATGCCGCCCTGGCCATCAACGAGGTTTCGCTGCTGCGCGAGACACGACAGACTGCCAAGCTGCGCATTCTGGTCGATGGCAAGGAGCGGCTGGCCGAGCTGTCCTGCGATGGCATTCTGGTGGCAACGCCGGCCGGCAGCACGGCCTATAATCTCTCGGCACAGGGGCCGATCGTGCCGCTCTCGGCCAATCTTCTGCCGCTGACGCCGATTTCGCCCTTCCGCCCCCGGCGCTGGCGCGGCGCGCTGCTGCCTGGCGATGCGCGGGTGGTGTTTGAGGTGCTGGAGCCCGAAAAACGCCCCGTTGCCGCGGTGGCCGATTATACCGAGGTGCGCGATGTGCGCCGGGTGGAGGTGCGCGAGGACCGCTCCATCACCCTCACCCTGCTGTTTGACCCGGATACCAACCTGTCGGAACGGATCCTGGCGGAGCAGTTCGCGGTGTGACCGACGGCCGGCTGATCTGGACCATCGCCGCGACGCAGGTGGTGGGCTGGGGCACGCTGTTCATCCCCTTCGCCCTGGTGCTGGCGCCGATGGAGGCGGAGATGGGATGGTCACGCTCGGCCATTGCCGGCGCCTTTACCCTGGGGCTGCTCGTTTCGGGCCTGGCGGCGGTGCCGGCGGGGCGCTGGGTGGACCGCTATGGCGGGCGCGGGCCCATTGCCTGGGGTGGCTTGGCCGGGGCGGTGCTGCTGGGCTGCTGGGCCGAGGTGGGCAGCCTCACCGGGCTTTACGCGGTGTGGTTCGCGCTGGGGGTGGTGCATGCCACGGCGCTCTGGGGGCCTTCCATGGCGGTGATGATGGCGGCGGCGCGCGAGCCTGTGCGCTCGATCACCGCGCTGACCTTTATCACCGGCTTCACCGGCACGGTCTTTGTGCCCCTGGTCTCGGCCCTGGTGGAGGGACTGGGCTGGCGACAGGCGCTGCTGGTGCTGGCGCTGCTGCAGGCGCTGCCGGTGCCGCTGGCACTCTGGGGACTGCCGGGGGCGGCGCGGGGGCGGGCGGCGGCGCCGGCGATGAAATTGGGGCCGGTGCTGCGGCGGCCGGCATTTTGGGGGCTGGCGACCTGCCTGGCCGCGCATGCCTTTATTGGCGTGGGGCTGGGGGCGCATCTGGTGCTGCTGCTGCGCGAGCGCGGCATTGCCGAGGGCTGGGTGATCACGCTGCTCGCGCTGCACGGGCCGTTTCAGGTGGCGGCCCGGGCGGCGCTATTCGTGCTGGGGGCGAGGGTGCGGGTGCTGGCGGTGGGCGTCTTTGCCGCGGCGCTGCTGCCCATTGGGCTGAGCTGGCTGTGGCTGGCCGGGGACAGCCCGTGGTGGCTGCTGGGCTTCGTTTTGTGCTGGGCCATGGCGGATGGGCTGATGACCATCGTGCGCGCCACCGCGCCAGCAGAGTTAATGGGGCGCGAGGGTTATGGCGCCATCACCGGCGCGCTGAGCGCCACCGCGGTGCTGCCACGCGCGCTGGCGCCCTCGGCCTTGGCGCTGGTGTGGCAATGGGGGGGCGGCAGCTATGCCCCGGTGCCCGGGCTGCTGGCGGTGGTGGGGCTGGTCGCCGTGGCGGGATTTGCGGTGGCGTTGCGCGGGGAGGCCGGCCGCGCCTAGCGCGAAGTGCCGTAATAATTGCTGACGCCGCCGCCAATGCTCAGCGTCGGGCCGGAGGGAATGGCGGGCGGCGGATCATCCTGGCGCGCCGGCGCGGCGCAGGCGGCAAGGGCCAGGAGGAGCAAAAGGGTGATGCGCATCGCAGTGATATGGGCCGCCGGGCTCAACGGGGCAACAGGATGCCGCGCCCGGCGAAAAAACCACCAAATTGCCGGGGGGTGAGGCGCACATCGCGCTGCGTGGCAGCGCTATCGCCCGAGGGGTTGTGGAAGCGCAGGCAGCCCTGGCTGTCGGTGCCAAAGAGCAGCACGAGATGGCCGCCACGCCCGGGCGGCTTGTGCTCCGGCCGCCGGATGGCCGGATGGACCGAGGCAATGATGAGATGCGTCGTCAGCAGCTTGGCCAATTGTCCGGCGGTGAGATCAACCCGAATATCGGCGGCAATATCTTGCTTTCGCAACCACTCCACGGCACCAGCATAGATCAGCCCCTTGATGCCCGCTGGCGTCTCGACATAGCCGCCATGGCCCTGCACGGCGCGGCGCAGGGCATGGATGCTCCAGGCCTGGCCGCGCGCGGCCAGCGCCATCTTCAGGCAAGCCATGCCGCAGAGATGATCGGCCCAAAGCGCGTATTCGGCCGCAGTCTCGGCACCGCTGGCGGGCCAGAGCGGGTCTTGCGCGGCGTCGCGCCCGGCCAGGAAACCACGGATGCGGCGCGGGCTTTCCCATTGGCCGAAATAGGGCGGGGCAGCGCCCTGGCGCGTGCCGCCGGCGCTAGGCCGCATCGTTCAAGTGACAGGCCGAAAAATGCCCCGGCGCGATTTCTCGCAAAGCCGGCCGCTCAACCTTGCAGCGCGCCATGGCATGCGGGCAGCGCGGGTGGAAATGGCAACCCTTGGGCGGGTTGAGCGGCGAGGGGATTTCGCCATGCACCACGTTGAAGGCGCGGCGGCGGGCCTCGATCCGCGGCACGGCGGATAGCAACGACTGGGTATAGGGGTGGTTGGCCCGGGCAAAAATTTCCTCGGATGGCGCCTGCTCCACCACCCGCCCCAGATACATGATCACCACCCGGTCGGAGAGGTGTTCCACCACGCCCAGATCATGGCTGATGAAAAGGTAGGTCAGGTCCAGATCACGCCGCAGGTCCATGAACAGGTTCAGGATTTGCGCCTGGATGGACACATCGAGCGCCGCCACCGCCTCATCGCAGACGATGAATTCCGGCTGCACGGCCAGCGCCCGGGCAATGCCGATGCGCTGCCTTTGCCCGCCCGAGAATTGATGCGGGTAGCGCGACTTGAAGGCGGGATCGAGGCCGGCGCGGCGCATTTGCGCATCGACATAGCCGGCCCATTCCGCCCGATTGGTCATGCCGTGATAAAGCGGCGCCTCACCCACGATCTGCTCCACCTTCATTCGCGGATTGAGCGAGGCGTAGGGGTCCTGAAAGATCATCTGGGTGCGCAGCTTGGCCTCGCGCCCCGCCGCTTCGGAGAGGGTTTTGGTATTGGCCCCGCGCCAAAACATCTCGCCCTCGCTGGGCGTCATGATGCCGGCCACCATGCGGCCGAGGGTGGATTTACCGCAGCCGGATTCGCCCACGAGGCCCACCACCTCGCCCTTGCGGATCGCCAGGTCCACGCCATCCACGGCATGCACCACCTCCTGCTTTATCGGCAGGCCCAGCTTCTTCAGCGTGCGGCCGGCGAGGTCGAGCGTCTTCTCGAAGCGCTTGGTCAGGCCGCGCAGCTCGATGATGGTGTCGCTCATGCCGGCAGGGTCTCGATATGGGGGTGAACGCAGCGGGCGAAGCGGCCGGGGGCGAGTTCGGCCAAAGCGGGCATGGTCTCGCAGGCCGCATCGGCGCGTTCGCAGCGCGACTTGAAGGCGCAGCCGGGCGGCAGGGACATGAGGCTGGGCGTGGTGCCGGGAATTTGCCGCAGCGGCACGCCGCGCTTGTTGCGGCTGGGCACCGAGCCGATCAACCCATGAGTATAGGGGTGGAAAGGCACATCCAGCACCTGATCGACCGAGCCCTGCTCGACAATCCGGCCGGCATACATCACCGCGATATCATCGGCCAAACCCGCGACAACCGAGAGGTCATGGGTGATCCAGATCAGCGAGGTGCCGGTATTGGCGGCCAGTTTCTGGACCTCTGCGAGGATCTGGCCCTGGATGGTGACGTCCAAAGCCGTGGTGGGTTCGTCAGCGATGATGAGGTCGGGTTGATGAAGGAGCGCGATGGCAATGGCCACGCGCTGGCGCATGCCGCCGGAGAATTGGTGGGGATAGGATTTCAGCCGCTCATCGGGGCTGGGGATGCCGACCATGCCCAGCGTGTCGCGGGCGCGTTGGCGGGCGGTTTCGCGGTCCACCTTCTGATGCGCCTGCACCGTCTCGATCATCTGGGTATCGACGCGCAAGACCGGGTTGAGCGTCATCATCGGGTCCTGGAAGATCATGGCGATGCGGTTGCCGCGCAACTCGCGCAGTTCCTTCTCGCCCATGCCCACCAGATTGCGGCCCTTGAACAGGATCTCGCCGGAAACGATGCGCCCCGGCGCATCAACAAGACCAATGATGGAGAAGCCAGTGACGGTTTTTCCGGAACCAGATTCGCCCACCAACCCCATGACCTTGCCGCGGCCGACACTGAAGGACACGTCTTCAACGGCCTTCACCACGCCCGCGCGGGTGAAGAAATGGGTGGAGAGGCCTTTGACTTCGAGGGTACTCACTTCTTCAGCCTCGGGTTCAACACGTCACGCATCTGGTCGCCCATGAGGTTGATCGCCACGATGGTCACCAGCAAGGCAATGCCGGGATAAAAGCTGATCCAGTATTTCCCGCTCAGCATATACTCATAGCCATTGGCGATGAGCAGGCCGAGGGATGGCTCGGTGATGGGCACGCCCAGGCCCAGAAAGGACAGTGTAGCCTCCAGCGCGATGGCGCGCGCGATCTGCATGGTGCCCACCACGATCAGCGGCGGCAGGCAATTGGGCAGCAAATGGTTGAACAGAATACGCCGGGTGGGCAGGGCCAGGCACATCGCCGCCTCGATATATTCCCGCCGCCTTTCCACCAGGGCCGAGCCGCGCACCGTGCGGGCGTAATAGGCCCATTCCACGATCACCAGCGCGATGACGACATTGAAAATCCCCTTGCCCAAAAAGGCCAGGATCATCAGCGCCGCCAGGATGGTGGGGAAGGACAATTGCAGGTCAACAAGGCGCATGATCACCGAGTCCGTCCGCCCGCCGGCATAAGCCGCGAGCAGCCCGAGCGATGCACCAACCAGACAGGCAATAAAGGCGGACCCCACCCCCACCACCAGCGAGATGCGCAAGCCATACATGATGCCAGAGAGCATATCGCGCCCCTGATCATCCGTGCCCAACCAATGGGTGATGCCCGAACCACCCACACTGCCCGGCTCCAGCCGGCCATCCATAATGTCCAGCACGGCGAGGTCATAGGGGTTCTGCGGCGCGATCCAGGGCGCGAGTATCGCCACCAGCGCGATGATGACGAACACCACCAACCCGCCCACAGCGAGCGGCGAGGCACAGAATTCCGAGACGAAGCGCCGAAACGGCGTCTCCACCGGCGGCACGGCTGCGGTCGCGCTCATGCCTTGGCCTCCAGCCGCACCCGCGGGTCGAGCACGGTGTAGAGAATATCCACCGCCAGATTGATGATGATGAACATCAGCACGATCATCATCAGATAAGCGACGATGACCGGCCTATCGAGCACATTGATGCTGTCGATGATCAGCTTGCCCATGCCCGGCCAGGCAAAGACCGATTCCGTCACCACGGAGAAGGCAATGGTGCCACCCAGTTCGAGCCCCACCACCGTCACCACCGGGATCATGATGTTCTTGAAGACATGAACAAAGGTAACGCGGAATGGCGAGAGGCCCTTGGCGCGGGCAAATTTCACGTAATCCATCAGCATCGTCTCGCGCACCCCAGCCCGGGTCAGGCGGATCACCAGGCTGATCTTGAACAGCGAGAGATTGATGGCCGGCAGCAGAATATGGCTCAGCCCATCGCGCGTGAGGAAGGACCAGGGGATGCCGAATAGCAACGCCGTATCACCCCTGCCAGTGCTGGGCAGCCAGCCCAGTTGCACGGCAAAAACCATGATGAGCATCAGCCCAACCCAGAAGGTGGGCAGCGAAAACCCGAGGATAGAGCCGGCCATAATGCCCTTGCTGAGCGCCCCGTTGGGCCGCAGCCCGGCATAAAGCCCCAGCGGCAGGCCGATCAGAATGCTGAGCAACATCGAGCCGAAGGCCAGCTCCAGCGTCGCTGGCATGCGCTGTAAAATCAGCTGGATGGCAGGCTCATTGAAGACAAAGCTGCGGCCCAGATCGCCCTGCAAAGCCTTGCCGACAAACACCAAATATTGCTGCCACAGCGGCAAATCCAGGCCTAGGGCGCGGATGGCGCGCTCCTTCTCAATCTGGTCGGCATCGGGCGAGATCAGAATCTCAATGGGGTCACCAATGGCATAGACGCCCAGGAAGACCAGCAGGCTCATCGCCACCAGCACAAAGCCGGATTGCGTGAGCCGGCGCAGGAGATAAAGCGCCACTTAGCGGCCAGCCGCAGGGCGCACGCTTTGCGCCATGCTCAACTCATCCACCCGCGGCGTGACGGTAAAGCCACGGCGGAAGGCCCAGATATTGGTCTGGTTGTGCAGCGGAATGATGGCGAGATCGTCCAGCGCCAGGCGCTGCAAGGCAATCAACTGGGCGGCGCGGGCGCCGTCATCCAACTCGCGCATCGCGGCCATCAGGCCCTGATCCAGCGCCTCATTGCAGTAGCGGCCACGGTTGGAATTGCCCCAGCCACGCTCCGGGCTGGGGCAGGCGATGAGGTTGCGCAACGGGTGGCTGCCATCGGGGTTATTGCCCCACCCCACCAGAAAGCTCGAGAATTCAGCCCGCGCGGCGCGGCCGATGAAGGTGGACCAAGTCTGCGCCTCCACCGTGGTGCGAATGCCCACCCGGGTCCACATCTGGCCAATGGCCTGGATGATGCGGCTGTCATTGGGGTAGCGGTCATTCGGCCCATGCAGGGTGATGCGGAAACCCTGGGGGAAGCCGGCCTCGGCCAGCAGGCGGCGGGCACCCTCCGGATCATAGGCCTGGGCGGCAAGATCGGGCACATGGGCGAAGGTGCCCGGCGGCAAATACTGGCCGGCCGGGGTGGCGCTGCCCTCCATCACCCGCGCGGTGATGGCATTGCGGTCGATCGCCATGGAGAGCGCGCGGCGCACCCGCAGATCCTTCAGCGGATTGCGCGCGATGGGCCGACCCTCATTGTCGGTGATGAAGGGCGAGGCATCGGTGCGGCCATGGTCGAGGCCGAGGAAGATGATCCGCAACCCCATGATCTCGGACAGGCTGACCCGCGCATCGCTGCGCAGGCGCGCGAGGTCGGCGGTGGGCACCTGGTCGATCACATCGACATCGCCGGCCAGAAGTGCCGCCATACGGGCGCTGTCATTGGTGATCATGCGGTAGACCACGCGGGCGAAGGCCGGCGCCTCGCCGTAATAGCCGTCATAGCGCTCCAGCTCTATCCGGTCGCCATTGGCATGGCGAAGCAGGCGGAAGGGGCCGGTGCCGATCGCCATGGCGCCGGAATTGAACTGCTCAGTGGTGGCGTTGGCGTGGGTCTCGCGGTCCAGAATGAACAGGTTGGAGAGGTCCATCGGCAGCAGCGGATAGGGGCCATTGGTGGTGAAGCGGATGGTTAGCGGGTCCACCACCTCGATCCGGGTGATGGGGCGGACGAAGCCGGCGAAACTGCTGGGGCTATTGGGCACCTGGGGGATGCGGGCGAAGGTGAAGGCCACATCATCGGCGGTGAAGGCATTGCCATTGTGAAAACGCACATCCGGGCGCAGGCGGAATTCCCAGGTATCGGGTGCGACAGCGCTCCAGCTCAGCGCGAGGCCCGGGCGGAGCACGCCATTGGCGTCATCCTCCACCAGCTTGCCGAAGATCATGCCAGCGGCGGCGTTATTGGGGGAGAGCTGGTGGAAATGTGGGTCGAGGCTGGTGACCGGCGCGCCCACCGCCATGGTCAGGGTCTGCGCCTGGGCGCCCGCCACACTCAGCGCCAGCCCCAAAGCGGCGAATAACAAACGCATGTTCGTCTCCCTGCGTGACGAAATTGTCATTAACTTCTAGCAGCGGCTCCGGCCCGCGGCTAGGGATATCCATGGTGCGGCGTCGTCGCCGCCCGGCCGGAGATGCTCATGCGGCAGGCAAAAGCCTGCGTGCAAGGGCGGGTTTTGCCCTGGCCCTCAGCCCTTCTCGACCTCGCCGCCGGCTTCGATCCAATCCTGCAACCGGCCGAGGTTGCGCACATCGGTATAGCCCATCTCCTGCAAGGTCTTGCCGGCCAGGGCGGCACGGCCGCCGGAGGCGCAATGCACGATCACGGTCTTGGCCTGGGCGAAGGCCGGGTTGTGCATCGGGTGCGACGCATCGGCGCGAAATTCGATCAGCCCGCGCGAGACATTCACCGCGCCGGGAATTTTCCCGGTGGCGGCGAGTTCGGCGCTGTCGCGCAGGTCAACCACCAGCGTGCCGGGTTGGCCCGCCAGGGTGATAGCCTCAGCACCCGCGATCTTCGGCACGGCGGCGTGGGCGGCGTCGAGCATATCCTTGACAGTGAGCGGCATGGTGTTTCCCCTTAGGTTATTGTGTTTCAGCGCGGCAGGCTGGCCAGGGCGGCCTCAAAGGCATCGAGCGTATGGGCGACATCCTCGGGCGTATGGGCCAGCGACATATAGTATTTGCTGTCGCCCTTGAGGATGCCAGCGGCGCGCATATGGCGGTTCACATGCGCCTGCTGGCCGGCATTCGCGCGCTGCATGTCACGATAATTGGCGATCTCGCCGCCGGCATAGACCACGTCGAACAGCACGGGTTCACCCACCACCTGGGCGGCGATGCCAGCCGCCTGGATACGCGCGGTGAGGCCCGCCATCAGCGACCGTCCGAGCGCGAAAACCCCCTCATAGGCGCCGGGCTGGCGCAGCACCTCCAGCGTGGCGAGGCCCGCGGCCGCGGCGATGGGGTTGCCGGAGAGGGTGCCCACCTGCATCAGGAATTTGTCGTCGCCGACCTTCGCCCGGTCAAAATGCGCCATGATGTCAGCGCGCCCGGCAATGGCGGCGAGCGGGAAGCCGCCGCCGATGATCTTGCCGAGCGTGCAAAGGTCAGGCGTGACGCCGTAATAGCTTTGCGCGCCGCCATAGGCGAAGCGGAAGCCGGTCACCACCTCATCGAAAATCAGCGGAATGCCATGCTTTGCCGTGGCCGCACGCACCGCCGCCAGGAAGCCGGGCTTGGGCGGGATCAGCCGCTGAAACGGCTCCAGAATCACGCCGCCCAGTTCATCGTGATGCGCCTCAATCAGCGCCAACATTGCGTCGATATCGTTATAGGGCGCGACCAGCATGTCATCGGCGATATGGGCGGGAATGCCGGCCGAATCGGGGATGGCCTGGGGGAAATTCGCCTCGCGCTTGGGCGAGAGCGACATCAGCCCATGGTCGCTCATGCCATGATAGCCGCCCTCGAATTTCAGGATTTTCTCCCGCCCGCGAAAGGCGCGGGCCAGCCGCATGGCGTACATATCGGCTTCAGAGCCGCTGGAGACGAAGCGCAGCTGGTCGGCACAGGCCATGGCGTCAACAATCGCCTCGGCCAGCCTGATGCCGGCGGGGTTATTGGCGAAGAAGGTGGTGCCACGCGGCACCTGCTCCATCACCGCCGCCGTCACCGCCGGGTGGGCATGGCCGATGAACATGGGGCCGGAGCCCAGCAGATAGTCGATATACTCCCGCCCCTCGGTGTCGCGCACATGGGCGCCCTGCCCTTCCACCAGGGTCGGGCCGGCCATATTGCCGAAATGGCCGCCGGGGAGCACGCGGTTGGCGGTGTCGAGGAGTGAATCCATCAGCGGCATTCCAATACGCGTATGTCGTAAACCGGGTGTTCCAGCGTGTTCACCGCCGGGGCATTGGCGAACATCCAGCCACGAAAGGCCGGGGCGCTGCCAGGTGCCGCCCGGCTATCGGTGATCTCCATCCAGGCGGCGGCATCGGGCACCTCATCGGCCGGCCTGGCATTGCAGGCGCTGAGCATGATGGTGAGCGTGCCAAAGCTGGCCGGCTGGCCGATACGCGCCGAGAGCACAGTGACGCGCGCCGTCACCTTGTCCAGCGCCTGAAGCTGGGCCTGCTGCCGGGGCACCCAGTTCTGCGCCAAGGCTAGACCGGGCACCACCCATAGCGCCAGCCAAAACGCCCTCACGCCGCGCGCCGCTTGGGCGAGGGCAGGCCGGCCACCAACTCGGCGATGATGCGCCGCATTGCCGCTTCATCCACGCCCATGATCACCGCATCTTCCAGCATATCAGCCAGTATTTGCGACGCCTCGGCATGGTTCTCGGCCAGGACCTTGAGCTTTTCGCGGCAGGAGACGGGGGTGCCGTCGGCGCCGGGCCAGGTCTCGGGCGGGTTCACCGGGGCGCCGTCGTGGCAGGGGGCTCGGCATTGGCGGCGGCCGGCTGGTTCATCTGGGTGACCGAGAAGATGAAGCGGCCGAGCAGCGATTCCAGGCTGACCGAGCCCTGGGTCTCGGTAATACGGCTGCCCTCGACCAGTAGGCGCTCGGCCCCGCCGGGCACGATGGAGAGGTATTTGCCGCCCAGCAGCCCATCCGAACTGACCTCGGCGCTGCTATCGCTGGGCAGGCGCAGGCTGCGATCCACCCGCATGCCGACCACGGCATTGAAGCTTTGCGGGTCGATGCTGCTGGAGACGACGCTGCCCACCTTCACGCCCGCGATGCGCACATCGGCACCATTCACCAGACCATCGATGCGGTCGAATTGCGCGGTCAGCAGCATACCGTCGGGCTGGGCGCCACGGCCGCCATGGGCGACGGCGTAGAACAGGAAGGCGGCAGCGACGGCGAGCACGCCGGCGCCGGTCATGATTTCAAGCGCTGAGCGCCCTTTCACGGTGTCCACGCTTCATAGTCGCCACCTGTCACCCGGCGCTGCCCGCCGGAATAATCATGCCCCTTGGGGCGCCAGGCGCCCGGGGTGCCGGTCAGATTGGGCTGATGCTCCTTCTGCCACGGCAGCCGCCAGGTCTCATCCAGCGGCGCATCCGTGGTGTGGTGCAGCCAGGCATGCCATTCCGCCGGCACCTTGGTGGGGTCCTGGCCATGCGCGGTGACCACGTAGCGGCGCTTGCGGTTATACACCGGCAGCGTCTTACGCGCTTCGAAATAGGTGTTGCCAAAGCGGTCCTGGCCGATTTTGCGGGCGGTCAGGCGGGCGTGGAGCATTTCGAGGATCGACATGGGGTGAGCATGCCATGCCGCGTCGCAGCACGCCAGCGCGGCGTGGTTGTCCACAAGGTTTTGTGGGTCAATCACCCAAGACCTACCATATGCGGCTTTCACCCAGGAAAATCCCGGCATAGTCTCCTCCCCATGGCACGCATCAACGGCACATTGTGGGAAGGGCTGGCGCTGGCGCGCCACAGGCTGGGGGCGGACCCTGATGCGCCGCTGCGCGCCGTCGCCATACCCGCAGGCTGGCCGGTGGAGGCGGGCGAGGCGCTGGCCGCGCTGGTGCCGGGCAGCCGCCCCGTCAGCCTGCCCCGCGCCGCCGAAATCTGGATCCAGCGCGCGCTCAGCCGTGGCCGCAAGGCTGGGCTGCTGGATAATGCCGCGGCCAATCATCTGGCCGAGGGGCTGCGCGCCCTGCTGATCACCCGCAGGGCCGCGCCCGGCGCCGAGGTCTGGCGCGGCACAGCGGCCGAGGCGCGCTATGTGCTGAACCTGCCCGCCTTCCTCGATGCCGAGGCCAGCTTCGACCTGGAGGGTTTTGCCGAAGCCGTGGTGATGGGGGTGCGCTTCCTCGACGCCCTGGGCAATGGCCGCGCCGCCCGGCTGCGGCTCGGTTTTTGCGATATGGCCGGGCTGCTGGCGGCGCTGGGGCTGGCCTATGACAGTGATGAGGGCCGCCGCGTTGCCGCAGGTCTGGCCGCGCTCATGCGCGGCGTGGCGGAGGGTGAAAGCGCGGCCATCGCAACCCGGATGGGTGCACGGGAGCCGGTGGCCCTGCTCTGGCCCGCGCCGCCCGACACCACCACCCTGCCCGGCTTGGCCGAGGCCGCGAGCGCCGCGCTGCAGGCCGTGGGCGGCTGCCATGGCCTGCGCCATGGCGCGATCATCACCCTGGCCCCGGCCGATGCCGCCGAGGCGCTGCTGGGCGCGGAGACCGCCGGGCTCTTCCCCGCCGCCGGCAGCACCCGGGCGGTTTACACCGCAACCGGCGCCACCGAGATTCCCACCCGCGCCGCCCTGGCCGCTGCCCGCCTGGCGCCGCACCGGGTCGGGCAATTGCTCGCGCCAGTGTCCGAAACCGCGCGAAAAATGATGGCCGAGGTGGTGCTGCCCTTCCTGCATGCCGCGCCGCCGGCGCCGGTGGCGGTGCCCGGGCCGCCGCGCGCGCATGTCGAACGCCCGGCGGCGCACGGCCTGCTGGCGCATCCGCGCAGCGCGGGCGGCAGCTTCCACGCCTCGGTGGGTGGCCACCGCGTGGCGATGCGCACCGCCGAGGATGCCGAGGGCAAGCTGCGCGAATTGGCGTTCAGCCTGGCCAAGGAGGGCGCGGCCTATCGCTCGCTGATGGATGCATTCGCCCAGGCAGTGACGATCGGCCTGAGCCATGGCGTGGCGCTGGATGAGTATGTGACGGCCTTCTCCTATACTCGCTTCGGCCCGGCCGGCGTGGTGGAGGGCGATGGCGAGATCACCCAGGCCACATCGGTGCTGGATTGGGCATTTCGGCGACTGGCGGCGGATTATCTGGGCCGGGCAGATTTGCCCCAACCCAGCGAGGCCGATTGCGCCCCCGACAGCCTGAGCACCGCGGCGCAGCAATCCCCGCTGCTGCCGCTGGACCTTCCCGTGACCCCGGCGCCAGAGGCGCGGCGCCGCAATTTCCGCATTGTCGCCTGAAAAGGAATTTTTCTATGAGCATCGACGCGAAACTGGCCGAACTCGGCATCACCCTGCCCGAGGCTGCGGCGCCCATCGCAAATTACGTGGGCTATAATGTGAGCGGGAACCTTGTTGTGGTCTCCGGCCAGATCCCGCTGAAGGATGGCCGCGTGGCCTATACCGGCAAGGTGGGCGTGAATGTGACGCCGGAGGTGGCCAAGGAGGCCGCTGCGCTCTGCTTCATCAATGTGATGGCGCAACTCAAGGCCGCCTGTGGCGGCGATTTGGGCCGGGTGAAGAAGGTGCTGCGGCTGGGCGGTTTCATCGCCGCACCGGCCGATTTCACCGGCCATGCGCCGATCATGAATGGCGCGTCTGACCTTTGCGTGGCGGTGTTCGGCGATGCCGGGCGGCATGCGCGCACCACCATCGGCGTGCCCAGCCTGCCGGCCGATGCCTGCTGCGAGGTGGAGGCGCTGGTGGAGATTTCCCCGGCCTGAGGCTGGGGTGATCCGCCCACGGGCTCGCACTTCTCTTCGCCGCTTTCTGATTGACGCGGCGCCACACAGGGGCATCTTCCCACCATGCCGGATGCCTCACCCGAATACACACTCAGCCTGCATCAGCGGATCGCCGAGATCGACCCGGCCGATTGGGATGCCTGTGCCGGAGGCAACCCCTTCGTCAGCCACGCCTTCCTCTCGGCGCTGGAGGATAGCGGCAGCACCGGCGGGCGCACCGGCTGGTTTCCGCAGCACGCCGCCTTGCGCGATGCGGCGGGGCTGCTGGTGGGCTGCGCGCCCTGCTATGCCAAGGCGAATTCCTATGGTGAATATGTCTTCGATCATGGCTGGGCCAATGCCTATGAGCGGGCGGGCGGCAGCTATTACCCCAAGCTGCAGGTGGCGGCCCCCTTCTCGCCCGTGCCGGGCCCGCGGCTGCTGACCAGGGCCGGCCACCCGCAGGCGCTGGGCGCCCTGGCAGCGGGGCTGCGCCAAGCGATGGCGGCGCAAAAATGCTCCTCCGTCCACATCACCTTTTGCACCCGCCCCGAATGGGATGCGCTGGGCGAGGCCGGCTGGCTGCAGCGCATCGGCACCCAATTCCACTGGACCAATGAGGGCTTTGCCAGCTTCGACGATTTCCTGGCCAAGATGAGCAGCCGCAAGCGCAAGCAGATCAAGCGCGAGCGGCGCGATGCGGCGGCCCAGGGCCTCACCTTTCGCGCCTTGCAGGGCGCCGAGATCACCCCCGCCATCTGGCGCCGCTTCCATGATTTCTACCGCAACACCACCGACCGCAAATGGGGCAGCGCCTATCTGCATGGCCGCTTTTGGGGCTTGCTGGGCGAGCGCCTCGGCGACCGGGTCGTGCTGATGCTGGCCGAGCGCGATGGCGAGGCGGTGGCGGGTGCGCTCAACCTTTGGGGCGAGGATGCACTGTATGGCCGCAACTGGGGCGCGACCGTGGAGGTGCCCTTCCTGCATTTCGAACTCTGCTACTATCAGGCGATCGATTTCGCCATCGCCCATGGCATTTCCCGCGTCGAGGCTGGCGCCCAGGGTGAGCACAAAATCCAGCGCGGCTATCTGCCAGTGGAGACTTATTCGGCGCATTGGATTGACCATCGCGGCCTGCGCAACGCCGTGGCCGAATTTTTGGAGCAGGAACGCCCGGCGATGCGGGCGCAGATGGAAGAACTCGCCACGCTTTCGCCCTTCAAACAGGACGGCACTTGCGACTAGCCTATGGCCAACTCGCCCTGGCCATGATTCTGGTCGGCGCCAATGTCGGCGTGGCGAAGGTTTTGGCCGAAAGCCTGCCGATCGCGCTGATCGCCTGCCTGCGCTGCATGCTGGCCTGTGTGGTGCTCTGGCCTCTGGCGCAGGGGCTGGAGGGGTTTCCGGCGCTGCGCGGGCCAGTGCTGAAAAACCTGTTCTTCCAGGCGATTTTCGGCACGGCCATTTACAATGCCGGGCTGCTGGCGGGGCTGCGCTTCACCACGGCGCTGGAGGGCGGGCTGGTGCTGGCCACCCTGCCGGCCGTGGTGGCGCTGGGCAGTTTTTTGGTCCTGCGCGAGCGGTTATTGCCCCGGCAATGGGTCGCCGCGGGGCTGGCGGGGGCGGGCATGGCGGCCATCACCCTGGCCCGGCTGGGTGGGGAGGCTGGCGGCTCGCTTCTGGGCAATGCGCTGATCTTCCTCGGTGTCTGCGGCGAGGCGGGGTATGTGCTGCTGGCCAAGCGCATCGCCGGTCAGGCGCCCGTGATCACTGCCAGCTTCTGGATGCAGGCGTTCTCGGCCGCGGTGCTGCTGCCCTTCGCGGTGCCGGGGTTTTCGGCGCTGGCGGCGCTGGGCGGGGGGCAGATTGCGCTTTTGCTGGTGTTCCATTCGCTGACCGCCAGCGTGTTGTGCCTGCTGCTCTGGTATCAGGGGTTGAAGCGGGTGCCGGGCGGGGTGGTAGGGGTTTTCACGGCGCTTTTGCCGGCGAGTGCGGCGGTTGTGGCGGTTGTGTTTTTGGATGAGACTATAAATCTCACACATGCAATTGGTTTCGCACTGATGATGGTGTCGATAATTTTGGCGACCTGGCATTCTCGCCGATGAGGGCTTGGTTCGCCTGCTCAGGAACGGATTTCCTGGCGCATGACCCTGCGGATATCGTCGGACGTCTAGCCTCCGCCCAGCAAGGGCGCGGTTTCTCCGGCTCGGCCGAGCAGGAGGAGGCGTGGCAGCATCAGGTCGCCACGCTGCGCGCTGCCCTCGCTGCCCATACCAGCGCCGGATGGACGGTAGCCCTGGAATTTGACTTAGTAAGGCTAGAGAAGCGCATCGATGCGGTGCTGCTAACCGACCGCGCTATCTTGTGCATGGAATTCAAGCTGAAGGATCGCTCGCCAGCGGCCAAGCGGGAGGCCGAGGATTACGCGCTCGATTTGCGCGACTTCCATGCCGGTAGCAGGGCGCATCCCATAGTGCCTGTGTTGGTGACCGGCGGCGTGCCGGTGGGGGCGCCGCAGCCAAGCCTTTTTCTTGACCCTGTATTGGCCCCCATCCATTGCACCGACGTCGAACTGGCCCAGGCCATCGGCTGGGTACAGGCACATGCGCCTGTCCCTGTCCCTCAGCTCAATGGGCAAGCCTGGCTCAACGCAGAGTATCGGCCAGTTCCCACAATCATCGAGGCCGCCAAGCGTTTGTACAACAACCACGGCGTAGCCGACATTGCCGCCGCAGGCGCCGACCGGCCCAGCCTCGCCCGCACCTCCGCCGCCATTGAACGCGCCATCACGCGCGCGCGGGCGGCCAGCGAGCGCATAGCAGTGTTTGTTACGGGTGTTCCTGGCGCCGGAAAAACGCTGTGTGGTCTTCACACGGTTTTCGCCAAGGAGCGTGAGGAGCACGCGGCCTTTCTGACCGGTAATGCACCGTTGGTGGCAGTGTTGCGCGCAGCACTGGAGATGGATGCGAAGGAGAGGACAGGGTCAAATGGTTGGGAACCGCGCCGAAGCGCCAGGACCAACCTGCAAAACGTCCACAAGTTTCTAGAGGACAATATCGCCGCCCATAAAGTTCCACCCGAGCACATTCTTATTTTCGATGAAGCCCAGCGCGCCTGGGACGAGGCCAAGGCAAAAGCCCCGGCCCGTAACCGGCGCACAGACAACGTGAGTAAACTCACTATGAGCGAACCGGCCCATACCCTGGACATCATGTCCCGCCCCCCCGGCTGGGCTGTGGTGGTGGCACTCATCGGCAATGGCCAGGAGATCAACACAGGAGAGGCAGGCCTGGAGGAATGGGGCCGCGTTCTGCCGCAATTCGGTTGGTCGGCCGTGGCCGCGCCCCGCGCCCTGGGCGGCCCAGACGCAACCCAACGCTTGGCCCAGGAGCATCCTGCCTGGCTGACCATAGACCCCGACCTCGATCTCACAATGCCCATCCGCAGCCTGCGCACCGACCAGAGTGCGGCATGGGTCGATGCGGTGCTGAGAGGTGGCAGCGCCGCGGCGGCGCGCGCCATCGCCGAAGACGTTGCGGAGTTTCCTTTTTTCCTCACCCGCGAGTTGGAGGAGATGCGCCGGGCGTTGCAACACTTCGCCCGCGGCAATCGCCGCCCCGGCCTGCTGCGTAGCTCTGGCGCCAAGCGGTTGCGCGCTGATGGCCTTGGCCCCGAGGTCACGTCAAAGGAAGTGCCGGACTGGTTCCTGCGCCGCTGGCCCGATGTCCGTGGATCCGACGCGCTGGAAGTCGCTGCGACCGAATATGCCTGCCAAGGGCTGGAACTGGACGTGGCAGGCCTGGCCTGGGGTGGTGATTTCATCCGCGGCGATGCGGTGTGGCTGGCACGGCGTTTTGCTGGTTCGGACTGGCAAATGGATCGGAAGGAATTCGATTTCGTCCGCAACACCTATCGCGTTCTATTGACCCGCGCCCGCGGTGAGACGGTGATCTGGGTGCCGCGCGGCGATGCAGCGGATTGCACGCGATGGCCGCCGCAATTCGACGCCATCGCCGAATACCTCACCGCCTGCGGCGCCCGCCCACTCCCTCAATTCACCCCGGCCCTACAGACGGAACCCGCACTCCTCCTGTAGCCTCTGCACATGCGCGTCTTCCTCCTCCTCCTGGCCCTCCTGGCCCCCGCCCAGGCCGCCGAGTTTAAACTCGCCACCTGGAACATCGCCTGGGCCACGCTACGCGCCCCCGACGACCGCGCCGTCCCGCGCGACGTGCCGCGCCGCAGCGAAGCCGATTGGGCGCTGCTGCGCCAATACGCCGCCCGGCTGGAGGCCGACATCATCGCCTTCCAGGAGGTCGACGGCCCCGAAGCGGGACGAAAAATCTTCGATGAGCGCGCCTATACCCTGGTCTTCCCGGCCGAGAACGACATCCAGCGCGCCGGCTTCGCCATCCGCCGCAGCTTGCGGGTTACTCAGAATGCCGACCTCGCCGGCCTCGATCTGCGCCCCCAGGCCCGCTACTCGCTGCGCCGCGGCACCGATGTGACGGTGGAAGTTGCGGGCACGCCGCTTCGCCTGCTCTCCCTCCATCTCAATGCCGGCTGCCGCGAGGAAGCGCTTTCCAGCAGCCAGCAATGCGACAGCCTGGCGCAGCAATCCGATATCCTGGCCGAGTGGATCGCCGCCCGGCAGCGGGAGGGTGTGGCCTTCGCGATTCTGGGCGATTTCAACCGCCGCTTCATGTCAGCGGGTGATGAATTCGCCGCGCGGCTGAACCAGGCCGCCCCCCTCACCCGCGCCACCGAGGGCTATTCCAACCCCTGCTTTGCCGATGCCCGGGGCGGGCGGCCCTTCATCGACCATATCCTCCTCGGCGGCGCGGCACGCGGCTGGCTTATCAACAATTCCATGCGGGTGATGGTCTATGCCGAGCGCGATGCCCGCGCGCGGGAGCGGCTTTCGGACCATTGCCCGGTCTCAGTGCGGATCAGAACCCCGTGAATTTCTTCAACGTCACCCTCCCCCTGGCGCTGGTCAATGTCATCAACCAGGCCTCGCGCTCGCTGATGGCGCTGATCGGGCCGCTGCTGGCGCTCGAATTCGGCCTTTCGGCGGCAGATCTTGGCTTGCTCGGCGCCATTCTCTTTGTTGCCTATGGGCTGATGCAATTGCCGGTGGGCGTGGCGCTGGACCTTTATGGGCCGCGGCGGGTGCAATGCGCCTCGGCCGCCCTCGCCTGCCTGGGCTTTGCCCTCAGCGCGGCGGCGGCCGGGCCCTTCATGCTGGGCTGCGGGCGGTTCGTCACCGGCATGGGCATCGCCTCGGGGCTGATCGGGCTGATCAAGGGGCATACGCTGTGGTTCCCGCGTGAACGCGTGGCCGCATTGACCGGGGCTGGGGTTTTTGTCGGCGGCATTGGCGGGCTTTTCGCCACCGTGCCGATGCAGGCGGTGCTGCCCGCCATTGGCTGGCGCGGCGCCTTTTGGGTGCTGGCAATGGCGGCGGCCTGCGTCTCGCTGTGGATATGGCTGGCCGTGCCACCCACCCCCAAGCGCAATGCGCAAAAATCGCTCTGGTCGGAAATCCGTGAATTCGGGCCGATCTTCTCCGCCCCCGTCTTCATCCGGATGGCGCCGGCCATCGCCACGCTCAATGCGCTGCATTTCACCTATCAGGGCCTCTGGCTCGGCCCCTGGCTGCGCGATGTGGCCGGGCTGGAAGATGGCACCCGCGCCATCACCCTGCTGTTCTATGCGCTGGGCGTGATGTTCGGGAACCTGATCGCCGGCAATATCACCAGCCTGCTGCAGGCGCGCGGCAAAAGCCCGATGATCGTGCCCATCGTGGCCATGTTCGCCATGCTGGCCATGCAGGTGCTGATACTGCTGGTGCCACCGCGCGATGCCTGGCTGGTCACGCTAATGTGGCTGGCCTTCTCGCTGTCGGGCTCCACCTCCTCGGCCGCCTATTCGTCCCTCGCCCAGGCCTTTCCGGCGCAACTCGCCGGGCGGGTCAGCACAGCGGTCAATGGCAGCATGTTGGCGCTGGTCTTCGTCTTTCAGAGTATGATCGGCGCAGTGCTCGATCTCTGGCCACGCACCGCCTTGGGCGGATGGAACAGCGCGGGCTATGCCTGGGCCATGGTGGCGACCATCATCTTCCAGGCCGCCACCATGCTGTGGATGTGGAGACGACGCCCATGAAGCTCGACAAGCTGCTCAAACGCTACCGGGTGACCGATGGGCGCAATTTTTCGCTCCAGGACCACGACCCGGCCGATGAAGGTGGCATGAAGCTGGAGCGCGAGGCTGCCGACGGCCTGCTCGCCGCCGGCACAAAGCGCCTCGCCGAATTGCAGGACAAGCTCTACGCCCAGGACCGCTGGGGCGTGCTGTGCATCATCCAGGCGATGGACGCAGCGGGCAAGGATGGCACGGTGAAGCATGTCTTCTCTGGCCTGAACCCGCTGGGCTGCGAGGTTACCCCCTTCAAGGCGCCCAGCGCCGCGGAGTTGGACCATGATTTCCTCTGGCGCCATGTCCAGGCGCTGCCGGCCCGCGGCCATATCAGCATCCATAACCGCTCCTGGTATGAGGAGGTGCTGATCGCCCGGGTGCACCCCAATATCCTGGTCGGACAAAAGATCCCGCCGCATCTCGTCACCAAGCATGTCTATGATGAGAGGCTGGAGGATATCGCCAATTTTGAGCGCTATCTCGCCCGCCAGGGCATGGTCATCCAGAAATTCTTCCTTCATGTCAGCAAGGAAGAACAGCGCCGCCGCTTTCTCTCCCGCATCCAGGAGCCGGGTAAAAACTGGAAATTCACCGCCGGCGATGTGGCCGAACGCGCCCATTGGGACGAATACCAAGGCGCCTATCAACAAGCGATCCGCGCCACAGCCAGCAAGACAGCGCCCTGGTATGTCGTGCCGGCAGACCAAAAATGGTTCACCCGCCTGGTGGTGGTGGGCGCCATGGTCGATGCGCTGGAAAAGCTGGATTTGCGCTACCCCGACCCAGACCCAGCCAAGGCCGCGCAATTGGCCGAGGCGAAGCGCATTTTGGAGAAAGAGGAATAATTTCTTTCAATGCCTGACCCTTCCGCCTATACTGGCAGGGTCAACGCCACTAAACCCGGCGAATTTGTCCGATAACGACGTTTTAGCAAATCAAGCGGCGCAAGCCATTGAAACTCAACCCTCGACGGTGCCGCGCCCGCCCTGGATCATGGCCATGAACTCGCGCCGGGTGGAGGGATCATCCCGAAAGCCGCCCAGCATCCGGCTGGTGACCATGGACACGCCGGTCTTGTGCACGCCGCGCGTGGTCATGCATTGATGCACCGCCTCGACCACCACGGCCACGCCCTTGGGCCGCAGCACCTCCTGGATGGTATTGGCGACCTGGGCGGTGAATTTTTCCTGGATTTGCAGCCGCTTGCCAAAGGCATCCACAACCCGGGCGAGCTTGCTGATGCCCACCACCCGGCCAGCCGGCAGATAAGCGACATGCACACGGCCAATGATCGGCGCCATGTGATGCTCGCAGACGCTCTCCAGCCGGATATCGCGCAGCACGACCATCTCATCATAGCCCTCAACCTCCTCGAAGGAGCGGGCAAGAAGTTCGGTGGGGTCTTCATCATAGCCACAAAACCATTCGCGATAGGCCTTGGCCACGCGCTTGGGGGTATCGAGCAGGCCTTCGCGGCTGGGGTCGTCACCAGCCCAGAGCAGCAGCGTGCGGATCGCGTCCTCCGCCTCCGCCTGTGTCGGACGGGTGATGGGGTCGGCCGCGAGGCTCTGGACGGGGGTGATGGTGTTCATATTGGAGTGGTATTCCTGGCTGACGCGCCGGGGCGGCGATGCACCGCAACCGTATCGTCAGGAACAGCCGAGTTGGTGGCGAATTGTCACGGCGCAAGCAGCCCCGTGACAATTTCGCGAAGCTTGGCTCAGTCGCGGGCTGCGGCGCCGAGTTCGGCGGCCAGTTCGGCCTCCAGCGTAGGCTCTTCCTCGCGGATCGGCTCCTCGCCACGGGCCTGGCGCGCCGCCTCTTCGACGGAGCGGGCGACATTGACGATCACCGGGATCACCACTTCAGGGTGGAGTTCCACGCGAATGGTGGTCAGGCCGAGCGTCTTGATCGGCTCCTCCAGCAGAACCTGCTGGCGGTTGACGGTCAGGCCGCCTTCCTTGCAGGCATCGGCAATGTCACGGCCGGAGACGGAGCCATAAAGGCTGCCGCTCTCACCCGCCTGACGGATGATGACCACTGCCATGTTCTCGACGCGCTCGGCCACACGCTCGGCCTCCTCGCGGCGCTTGAGGTTCTGCGCCTCGAGCTGGGCCCGGTTTTCCTCAAATTTTTCCAGGTTCGCCTTATTGGCGCGAATGGCCTTGCCCAGCGGCAGAAGGAAATTGCGCGCATAGCCGGGCTTGACCGTGACGCGGTCGCCCATCTGGCCGAGCTTGTCGACGCGCTGCATGAGAATGAGGTCGATCATCGAAGTATCTCCTAGGTCTGCGGCGGCGGCACCGCGCGCCGCGCCCATTGTTCGTAAAGGCCCATGCCGACCATGGCAGGCGCCATGATCTGCAGGAAGATCAGCATCAGGGTGTAGAAGCCAGCCAGGAGCCAGACGCGCCCGCCGGACCCACGCACCCGTTTATGGACGCCGCCGATGCCCATCAGGAAGAAAGGCAGCGTCAGCAGCAGCAGGGTGGAGAGGGTGACCGCATCGCCCACCACCGCGAAAGCAGCACCGGCGAGCAGCACCAGCACCAGATACCAGCCCGGCATGCGGGCATCGGCCAGATCAGGTGTCACGGCCAGGCTGAGACCGCGACGGCGCAGAAAGCCCTGCGCCAATGCAGCATTGCCAATGGCCATCACTGCAAGCCAAAAGCCCACCGCAGCGGCCTTCACCCGGACCACGGCATCGATCATGCCATCGGGCAGGCTCAGGCCCATGCGGAGGGTGGCATGTTCCACAGCGCCACGCAGCACCGCCTCCAGCCCGCCTTCATTGGCGAAATAGACGCTCAGGCCAAGCAGCAGCGCCACCGGGTAAAGTCCCAAAGCCGCAACCGGCCCGGAAACATTCGCCCCGCCTGGCCGCAGGAACAGCGCCACCAGCAGCCAAACCGGTAGGGCAAAGAGCAGCGCGTAAAACACCGCCCCCAGCATGGAGGAGGAGAACCCCACCACCACAGCCCCCACCAATCCCGCCAAAGCCGCCCCGGCTGGCCCGAAGGCCAGCCCCACGGAGAAGAGCGGCGCCGGCGCCAGCCACAGCAGCGCGCCGCCCAGCGCCAGGCCGCGCAACGCCCAAAGCATCAGCAATGCCGAGGTCAGCCCCGCGGCCGAAGCCGCCAGCACCGTCGGATTGTTGAAGCCCTGCATGGGATGCGCCTGCCCGCCCTGGTCCTAGTCGTTGATGACGTAGGGCAGCAGGGCGAGGAAGCGGGCGCGCTTGATCGCCACCGCCAGCTCGCGCTGCTTCTTGCCGGAGACCGCGGTGATGCGGCTGGGCACGATCTTGCCGCGCTCGCTCAGGAAGCGGCTGAGAAGGCGCACATCCTTATAGTCGATCTTCGGCGCGCCCGGGCCCGAGAAGGGGCAGGACTTCTTGCGGCGATAGAAGGGGCGGCGGGCGCCCACGGCCGGGCGGCGCCCGGCAATGCCCATTTCAGGAGTGTCGCTCATCGGTCGTCGTCCATTCCACCCATCATGTCCATGTCATCGCGGGGACGGGCGCGGAATTCCTCGCGCTCATCACCACGCTCGCGGCCGCGGCCGGAGCCGAAGCGGCCAGCCGGCTTGGGCCCACGGAAGCCACGTTCACGGTCACGATCATCGCCACGCTTTGCGAGGATGGCCGAGGGCTCCTCGGGGTTCAGTTCTTCAATGCGCGTCGTCATTTCGCGCAGCACGTCCTCATTGAGACCAAGCTGGCGCTCCATCTCATGGATGGCGGGGGCGGGGGCATCGATGCCCAGCAGCATGTAATGGCCCTTGCGGTTCTTCTTCACCTTATAGGCGAGACCGCGCAGACCCCAATATTCGCGCTTCTTCACCTCACCGCCCATATCGGCGATGATGGTGGTGAGACCGTCGGCGATGAGGTCGACCTGCTGCTGAGACACGTCATTGCGTGCGATAAACACGCATTCGTAGAGCGGCATGTGTGCTCCCTTTGGGTTGGTTCAGCCCGTGCGCCCGGAATGGGCGCTCAAATGGGCATAGCCGGTGCATGCCATGCGCCGGCAGGGAAGAGGGCCGTAGACACTTTTCGCGGCCGCGAGTCAAGCGGCGGGCGCGCCCTCGCAGGCTCATCGCTTGAACGTCGGAAGGATTTCGAAGCGGGCGGGGGTCTGATGTATGAGAAACCTCTCGATGGAGATATCCCCGATGGCGGTCGCGTGGTTATTCGATCATTTCCCGGCACTGGGCGACCCGCGGCAATCCTGGAAAGTGGTCTATCCGCTGCCGGAGTACCTGCTGGTCGTTCTGCGCGGCGCCATGGCCGGGGGGCGTCAAGATCCGGCTGTGGGCGGGGTCCAAGCTGGCCTTCCTGTGCGGCTTCCTGCCCTTCGCCCGCGATGTGCCCGTGCTTGATACCCTGTGCGACTTGCTCACTGCGCGCGATGCCGCGGCCTCGCTCCGGCCGGGCTGCGCCTTCCCTGCGTGAGACCGCGGCGCCGGCGCGAGATGCCTATCAGCTGGCAGGGATACAATAATCGGACGCGAAACGTTGTAGCGAGAATCCTAGTCATGTCTGTGGTCATGATAGTAGGCATAATGGCACTGGATATTATATGCAAATTTAGTTAGGCCGGTGTTGTTATGGCGTCCAGGAACCTGGCCATCATCATCATCATCATCGTCGGAGCATCCCTCCATATGTGCTCGCAAGATCTGCTGGGGCGAAGCTGCGGAAAACCTGTATGCGCGGAGCCCCGGCTGGCAAGCTTGGCGCTCGGTACCATCAGCGGGTCTAGGCGCCGGTTTCTGGCATGAGGGGAACTGAGCCAGTGAGCAAGAATACTTTTAGGGTGCGCGCCCGGGAATGCTTCAAGACGTGGCGACCTCAGTCAGGATCGTCAAACCACGCTGCGTGCCACGCTTCACGCTCGCCGCCACCCACGAGCAACGGCTTCGTGCCTGGCTTTGCATCCCCGCGGAGGGCGGCCCCGCGATTTTCGTCCGGTCTTGGCTTGACTGCCGCGCCAACCTTCCGAAGCCTGGAAATACACATCGCCCTTCTGCCAATATCGTGGCGCCGATGATCCTCGTTTTCGAACTCACCTGGGATGGCAGCACGCATGGCCCGGGAAACAGCCATCTGATCCAGATGATCGCGCACGCCTTTCCCGAGCATGCGGTGCGGGTGCACGCCGGCGCGGGCCATTTGCACGAGCTGCGCAGCTTCCCCGCATTGACGGCGCTGGCCAATCTCAGCTTCGAGGCTGTGTCGCTATGGGGCGACGCGGCGTCGCGCAGCAAAACGCAGGATGTTTCGTTATCGCGCTTCTGCTTTGAATTCAATATTTTGCGTGCCGCGCTCGCTGCCGCGCCGAAGGGTGAACGGTTGCTGCTCGTCTTCGCCTCGGCGACTTCAACCGCGATCCTGGCGGCCCGCCTGGCGCTGCGCGTGACTGGGCGGGAAGCAGGCATCCAGGTTGGCCTGCACGGCAACCTCAACGACCTCCAAGCCCAGCGGTCGCGCAACCCGTTTCTGCGGGCGCTGGATATGCGCGCCGTGATGAGCAGGCCGAGGCGCGGCCTGCGTTACCTCACATTCGAGGCTGCGATCGCTGCTGAATTGCGTGGCATGATCCCAGCCACTGCGAATGCCGTCGATTCAATACCACTTGCCGTCAATGTCTCCGAACTGGACGCCTGGCGGCCGCTGGAACTCGGCGAACCCTTGCGCGTCGGCCTGGTCGGCCTGGCCACTGAGGCCAAGGGCATCACGCAGTTCCTGGAGACCGCGCGGCTATTCCGGGCAGAATATGGGCCGAGGATCGAGTTCTGCCTTGTCGGCAGCATCCAGGGCCGCGACGACCCGGAGCGCTTTCGCGACCTGGCGCACCCGGTTGCGCAAGGGCATATGCCGCGCGCGGCCTATATAGAGCGGCTCCTTTCGCTGCATTACGTCTTCCTGCCATTGAAGCCGGTCTACTACCGGCTATCGCCATCGGGCGGCTTCATCGACGCGCTGACCTGGCTGAAGCCGGTGATCGCGACCCGCCTGCCGATCATCGCGGACTGCTTCGACGAGGGCGGCGACATAGGCCATCTCTGCGATGATCTCGCCGGGATGCAGGCGGTGCTGCGCGCGATCATGGCGCGGCCGGAACCGGCACGCTACGCGCGTCAGGTTGAGGCATTGCGGCGCGTGCGGGCGGGGCGGGAGCCGGCGGCGCTGGCGCCGGCCTATCGCCGTCTCGTGGTTGAGGGCTTCCCGGGTTTTTCAGGGGAGGCAAATGATACCATTGCGGTCCCTTGAACGCATGCGGCATGGCTGGGGGCGCAGTGGCAAGGTGCCGCCGCTGCCAAAGACCGCTCCTCCACTAAAAACATTGTGGCAATGACACGGCGATATTGGCTCAGGGGCGGGAGCGGGGCGGTTATTTTTTCTCTATGTGAGCGCAATTCCGTCGAGGGGGCGGGGGCCAAAGCCGTGTCCAGATCCGCCCACCGCGTGCCGGCGTTCTGGCCGAGGCCACCCACCCCAGGGGGTGGCCAAATGTCTGAAGCGCCTGGGGCGCAACCGGCGGGGGGCTGGCTTGCGCGCTAACACAGACAAACCCGCGCGCGGGCTGCCCCGGCCAAGCCCAGAGCTGTCTTGTGTTTAATTTTGGATTGGGCGATGCCAAGGACCATCCACATCACGAAAGAGCACCTCATGCTACGCCGCCGGCTTCTGACGCTGCCTCTCCTGGCCATAAGCGGTCTTGCCCCAGCCTATGCCCAGAATTGCGATACGGTCTTCACACTTACGAATCGTGCGAACCGCTCGGTGACCATTTTCCAGTATGATCTCGTGAGCAATACAGGCTGGAGTCCCAACCGGCTGGAAGGGACTAATCTGTCGCCCGGTGCAAGCCGTCGCTTTGTCCCCCGGTTTACCACCAATTACAAATTTCGTGCGGTGTTAGCCGACGGGCGCGCCTTCGAACTTTACGACATTAATCCCTGCCGTATCAGCGAAGTCACCGTGAACGATGGACGTTTGATAGCCCGTTGATTCGGCCGGGAGCCTCAGAGCATCATTCCAGGTGGTGAGCCTGCGGAATTGATCATCCACCGTGTCACGAAAAACCACGCGCGGGGCGCGCGCTCACCTGGATTGGCGCTGAACTGGTGGCCGCGCCGGAAACGGGCGAGGTGGCGACGCAATTTAGGGGCGGCGCCAATATTTCGAACGGTGTCCGAACCTCGGACACTGTGGCACCCACCATCCACGATATTGGCATCCTGAGCCAGCGAGCGCATGGACGCCGGCCCGGCCTATCTGAGATGGGGTGTTAGTGCCTCGGTCCGGTCAATGTCCGGTTTAGGACGCTGACTTGGCAGACAGAAGGGCCACAACCTAATGAAAAGGTTGGTGGGCGCTCACGGGCTCGAACCGTGGACCCGATGATTAAGAGTCATCTGCTCTACCAACTGAGCTAAGCGCCCGCCGAAGCGTGGGTTCTACAGGCTGGGATCAGTTTGTCCAGCCCCCGCCCCCAATGCGGCGTTTGCGCAGGGCGCATGGCAGCCAAGAGCTTCAGGGCTCGGCGCCAACGTGCCGACAAGCCGCCTGGCCGCAGCGCGGCACATGCCAAACCGCAGCCCTTACACCGCCGCCCAACGCCGGCGCACCGCGCCGCTTTCATCAAAGGCCTCGAAGACCGGCGCAGCCAGCGTGGCCTGCACATGCAACACGCCCTCACCGGTATTGACGAAGCCATGCCGCAGCCCGGCCGGGATCACCGCCGACTGGCCGGCATTCAGCACATGCCGCGCCTCTCCCAGCGTGATCTCAGCAGTACCCTGCAGCACAGCCAGCACCTCCTCCACCGTGTGGGTGTGGATGGGCGCGCCACAGCCGGGGTCACAGAATTGCTCGAAGATGCAGAGTTCGGCAGCACCGGAGACGGCTGAGACCAGCATGCGGGTCAGCACACCCTGCCGCCACTGCTCGGTGGCCATGCTGGCATGATGCAGGATGCGGCCCTTCATTCGCGCGCCGCGCCGAATTCGGCATCGCGATGAACATAGGCCGAGATCAATATGCCAAAGCCTATCATGGTGGTGAGCATGGCCGAGCCACCATGGCTGATCAAGGGCAGCGGCACGCCGCCCACGGGGATGGAGCCCGTCACCATCGCCACATTGACGAAAATATAGAGGAAGTAATTGGTCCCCAGCCCAATCCCCAGCAGGCGGCCGAACTGGTGCTTGGAACGCAATCCGACCAGGAAGCAGAACACCACCACCAGCATCAGCAGCCCCAGCGTGGTGACCGCACCGACCAGGCCGAATTCCTCGGCGATCATGGTGAAGATGAAATCGGTCTGCTTCTCAGGCAGAAAGTTCAGATGCCCCTGGGTGCCCTGCAAAAAGCCCTTGCCCCAGAAGCCGCCCGAACCCAACGCGATCTTCGACTGGATGATGTTGTAGCCCGTGCCCAGAGGGTCGCTCTCGGGGTCAAGAAAGGTGTGGATACGGGCGCGCTGATAGTCGCGCAGATTGTCATAGACGATGGGCGCCGCCGCCGCCGCCCCGCCGCCGGCCAAGGCGAAGTTCCACCACCGCATGCCCGCCGCCCAGAACATCGCTGCCCCCAGCGTGGCGGTGATCATCGCGGTACCCAAATTGGGCTGTTTGAAAATCAGCGCCACCGGCACCAGCACAGCCACAATGGGTGGAATGAGAAAGATCGGATTGCCCATCCTCTCCCACGAGGCGCGGGAGAACCAGGCTGCCAGCGCCACCACCAGCATGATTTTCATGAGTTCAGAGGGTTGTAGCTGCAGCGGGCCCAAATCAATCCAGCGCTGCGCGCCCTTCCCCACCTCGCCATGCAGCGCCACCAGCAGCAGCAACAATAGCGCCCCAGCATAGCCCAGCCAGGCCAGCTTCGCGATGATGCGAATATCCACCAGGCCGATGCACAGCATCATCACCAGGCAAAAACCAAAGCGCAGCGCATGCTTGGTGGCATAAAGATCAGGATTGCCCGATCCGGCCGAATACAGCGCCACATAGCCAATCGCTCCAATGGCGCAGAGCAGCAGGACGAAACTGTATGGAATCCGCCAAAGCTTCTGGAACACCCCAGCACCACGGTCACGGGTGAGAAGCCGCTTTTCGAAAACCTGCGACATCAGCCGCCTCTCCCCTCGGCCATGCGTGGCCCGCTGGGCGCCACGCGGAAGCGGTTGAAGGTGTCCACCATGATATCCTTGGCCAGCGGCGCCGCCGCGCCAGAGCCCGAAGTGCCGTGCTCCACCACCACCGAGACGGCGTATTGCGGATTGTCATAAGGGGCATAGGCCACGAAGAGCGCATGCGGCCGCCACTCCCGCGGCACCGCGTTGACATTGTAGCCACGCTCGCGCTGTTCGCGAGAGACACGGCGGACCTGGGTGGTGCCGGTCTTGCCCGCAATCTGGCCATAGCCCGCCGGCAAGCGGGCGCTGGCCGCCGTGCCGCCGGCCTCATTCACCACCGCCCACATGGATTCGCGGATCAACCGCAGGTCCCGGTCCGGAATGCCGAGCAGGGGCCAATCCTCCGCCCGGCCGCCGCGCACCGCCCGGCCGCCAATGCTGCGGGTGAGATGCGGCTGCAGCGCCCGCCCACTGGCCAGGCGCGCCGCCATGGTGGCGAGCGAGAGGGGGGTGAGCTGGTAAAAGCCCTGGCCAATGCCATGGACGATGGTGTCGCCAATATTCCACGGCCGGCCCTGGGCCTCGCGCCATTCGCGCGTCGGCATCAGGCCACGACGGGTGCCCGGCAGCTCCACCTCCAGGTCCACGCCCATGCCGAAACGGCGGCCCATCGCAGCAATGCGATTGATGCCCACCCGCCGCGCCATTTCGTAGAAATACACGTCGCAGCTGAGCTTGATGGCGCTGCGCATATCCAGGCCGCCATGGCCCGAGCGGTTCCAGCAATGGAAGCGGGTATCACCGAAATCCAGATGTCCAGGGCAGGAGACGCGCTCACCCGGGGTCGTCACCCGCGCCTCCAGCGCCGCCAGCGCCACCACCATCTTGAAGGTGGAACCCGGCGCGTAAAGGCCATTGGTGGCCTTGTTGATCAGCGGCGTTGCGCGATTGGCCGTCCATTGCCGCCATTGCGCGCCGGAGACGCCGGAATTGAAGATGTTCGGGTCAAAGCTCGGCTGGCTGGCCATAGCCAGCACCTCGCCATTGCGGGCGTCGAGCACCACGACCGAGGTTCCCTCCTCGATCTTGCCGCGCAGCGTCTTCTGCAATTCGGCGTCGATGCTGATCTCGATATCCTGGCCGGCCACGCCCTCGCGCCGGTCAAGCTCGCGGATCACCCGGCCGACAGCATTGACCTCAAGCTGCACCGCGCCGGCGCGGCCACGCAGCAGCAGGTCATGATGCTGCTCGATACCAGATCGCCCGACGCGCACGCCGGGCAGCTGCAGCAGCGGGTCGCCATCCATGTCGCGCTCGGCCGGCGGCGCCACATAGCCCACCATATGGGCCAGGTGCTCACCCTCGGGGTAGAGGCGCGTGGTGCCGACATCGATGAGAATGCCAGGCAGGTCGGGGGCATTGACCTCGATGCGGGCCATGTCCTCCCAGGTCAGGAATTCGCGCACAATGGTCGGCACGAAGCGGCGGCGGCGGCGGAGTTCGCGCTCAACCCGCGCCCGCTCATTATCGGTCAGCGGCACGATCCGAGAAAAAGTCTCCAGCGAGGCTGCAATATCCTGGGTCTGCTCGGCCACCAGCAGAACGCGCCAGTTCAGCCGATTGCCAGCGACCACCTGGCCATTGCGGTCCAGAATGCGGCCGCGTGGCGGGCTCAGAAGCCGCGCGGAAAGACGGTTTTCTTCCGCCAGCGTGGCAAAACGCGCCCCCTGCTCGACCTGCAGCTTGTGCAGCCGGTAGCCCAGAAAGCCAAAAGCGCCGAGTTGAATGCCACCCAGCAGCAGCGCGCGGCGGGTGAAAACCGCGCGGCGCTGTTCCTCTTCGCGCTTGACGCCGCGCATCGAGAAGCCGGCTATGCCGCGTTCGGATTTTTTCCAGGGCAGCCTCATGCCTCAGCATTCTGCATCGCACGATGGGCGCGGGTCAGCACCCAGGCCAGCATAGGGTAGAGGCCCACCGAGATGCCCAATTGGTGCATGGCCGGGGTGGTGGGCGGCAATTGCCAACTCAGCAACCCGGTCAGCGCCCAGTTCATGGCCGCTCCGCCCACCGCCACAGCCGCATAGACCAGCCAAACCAACCAGAAACTCTGCCGCACCAGCAGGCCGCGAAACCGCATAATGATGCCATGGGTCAGCAGCAGCAGAAGCACACCCGAGCCAAGCGGCGCCAGCGTCAGCAAATCCTGCGTCAGGCCGATGCAGAAAACCGCGGGCGGCGGCATCGTGTTGGGCCGAAAGATCGTCCAGAAAAACACCGTGGGTAGGCAAACCGCCATGATCAGGCCGGGCGCCCCCACCGGCACCGCAGCCAGGACGATCAGTCCCAGGGTAACAAGGGTGGGGAATGCGCTGCGTAACATGGCGTCGATGCGCCGCAGCAGCCCAGCCGGCGGCTCGGTCCTGCCGCGGATGGGCGGCTTCATCGGCGGCCGCGCGGCTCGGGGCGGGCGACTGATTCGGGCGGCAGAATGCCGGTGAGACCAAAATCGAACAGGCGGACAACATCCAGCCGGTCGAGCCGGGCAAAGAGTTCCACCTCCGGCGCGCCGCTCTCGGTCCATCGGACCACGCCCACCGGCAAACCGGACGGGAATGCGCCGGCCTCGGCGCTGGTCACCACCCGGTCACCCTCGCGCGGAATCTGCCCCTCGGGCCAGTGCTGCAGGCGGGGGCGGGCGGCATTATTGCCCACCATGATGGCGCGCGCCCGGCTATTCTCCAGCGTGATGGGAATGCGGGAATTGATGTCGGTGGCCAGCAGCACGCGGGCGGAGCGGCTGCCCACCTCGGTCACGCGGCCGACGAAGCCGCGCTCATCCAGTGCCACTTGGCCCTTGCGGGCGGGCACCTGGAAGGCAGTGGCCAGCAGCACGGCGCGGGCATAGGTGCCGCCGCCATCAGCCACCACGCGGGCGGTGAAGAAATTCGGTGCCGGGTCGGGAACCCAGGCCAATTGCCGCCGCAGCAGGGCGTTTTCCGATTCAAGCGCCAGGGCGGTGGCCTGCCAGCGATGCAGCCGGTCATTCTCCTCCCGCAGGCGGGCATTCTCGTCGCGGATGTTCCACAGCGTCTGTGCCTCGCGCACGGCATTGTTCACCGCACCCACCGGCTCCTGCACCACAACCCAGACCGGCATCAGCGCATCGGCCAGCACCATGCGCGCCCGCTCGACCAATAGGCTATCGGCCTTGCCAAGCAGCATCACACCGAAGGCTGAGGCGATCAGCATCGGCAGGGACAGCCGCGCCAGTGCCTGGCGCAAAGGGATGCTGAGTCGGATCATTGGACTACCCGCTCTGAAAGTTCAGGAACCTAATACATGCTCGTCAGCACTTGGCGAAGCCGCTTGATCTCTTCCAGCGCGCGTCCAGTGCCCAGCGCCACGCAATTCAGCGGCTCCTCTGCCACAACCACAGGCAGACCTGTCGCATCACGCAGCACCTCGTCCAGGCGATACAGCAGCGCGCCGCCGCCGGTGAGAACGATGCCCTTATCGACGATGTCGGCCGCAAGTTCAGGTGGGGTATTCTCAAGCGCGACTTTGACCGCTTCCACGATATTGGTCACCGGCTCGCTCAGGGCGAAGGCAATCTCGCGCTGGCTGACAAGCACTTCGCGCGGGACGCCATTCATCAGGTCGCGGCCCTTGACCTCGGTCATTCTGCCCTCGCCCTCATCATCGGGAGCGGTGGCGGCGCCGATCTCCATCTTGATCCGCTCGGCCGAGCTTTCACCGATCAGCAAATTATGCGTCCGGCGGATATAGCTGATCACCGCCTCATCCATTTTGTCGCCACCCACGCGCACCGAGCGGGCATAGACAATGCCGCCGAGCGAGATAACGGCCACTTCCGTGGTGCCGCCACCGATATCAACGACCATGGAGCCTGAAGGCTCGGTCACCGGCAGGCCAGCGCCGATCGCCGCCGCCATCGGCTCCTCGATCAGCAGCACTTTCCGCGCGCCGGCCGATTCGGCGGATTCCTGGATGGCGCGGCGCTCCACCGCCGTGCTGCCCGAGGGCACGCAGACAATGATGAGCGGCGAGGCAAAGGAACGACGATTATGCACCTTACGGATGAAATGCTTGATCATTTCCTCCGCCACCTCGAAATCCGCAATCACGCCATCGCGAAGCGGGCGGATGGCGGCGATGTTGCCAGGCGTGCGGCCAAGCATAAGCTTGGCCTCATCGCCCACCGCAAGCACCTGCTTGCGGCCACGGATATCAGCGATGGCCACCACCGAGGGCTCGTTCAACACGATGCCGCGACCTTTGACGTAGACGAGGGTATTCGCCGTCCCGAGGTCGATGGCCATGTCGGCGGAGAGAAAGCCGAACAGGCGAGAAAACATGTAGGCAACCTTCCAGCCAAAAAGATCGATCAAGGGATCGACCAGGGGGTCGTCGGAAACTGCGAAGCGCCCTCCGGTTAGACCGTTGCTGGCCGACACTCAAGGCCTGGGGGTAACGGGGAACATGGCCCTGCCCAAACCAGCTCGGCGGGTGGCGCTGCGTCGGCAGTCCTCAATGGGTGGCGAGGGCGGTGGTGAACCATGGGCAATCAGCCACATAGACCGGGGCGCGCATGCCCTTCGCCGCGGCGTCCAGACGCAGTTGCCGCATAGTCTCGCGCGGCCCATCGGGCAGGGTCAGCCTGTCATGGCCCCAAAGGCTCGGCCCGTCATGGAATTCGCTGGCCTGCCAGTTCGGCGGATCGATCACCCGCCCGCCCCAGCCATACTCCACGAAAAAGCCTGACGGCGTGTTCACATAGAAGCTGGTCATATGGTCATTGGTGTGGCGGCCCAGCGTATAGGCGATCCGCCCCTCCTGCAGCTGTGCCAGATCATAGCCCTGGCCCACATCATCCAGGCAGCCGAGTTCGACCATGAAATGGTGCAGCCCAGCCTGGCCGGAGCCCACCATGGCGAAGGAATGGTGCCGGCCATTCACATGGAAGAAATACAGCGGATAGGGCGTCAGCCCATAATCGCTCACCGCGAAACCCAGCACATCACGGTAGAAGGGTAGCAGGGCATTGGCGTCGGCCACATGCAGCACGGCATGGCCCATGCCCAGCGGCCCGGTGTTGAAGCCCGAAATAGGCCGGCCCGGGGTGAAGGGCGTCTCAGCAAGATGCGCCCCGGTGAATATCTCCAGCCGATTGCCAGCCGGGTCATGGAAATAGGCCATTTCGGTGACATGCCGCTCGGCGGCGTGGCCGCGCTGCAACCGCACCCCCTTGGCTTCGAGATCGGCGATGGTGGCGTCGAGGTCATCCACCTCCCAGCCCATGAAATGCAGCCCATCGCTGGCTTCGGGGGTGATGATCAGGCGCTGGGCGCGGTCATCCATGCGGAAGAGGCTGGTGCCGCCGCCGCTATCGACCTGCTGCATGCCCAGAAATTTTCCGGCGAAATCCGGCCATTCCTCAGGCTTGGTGGCCCGGATGCCGATATAGCCCAATGCGGTGATCATGCTGCCTGCTCCATGCTTTTGCGAACAATATCAATGCCAAAGGCAGTATCGCCCGGCCTCATCCAGCGCGGCGGCGTGGTATCGGGGCCGAGAGAGGGGCTGAGAGGCATGGGGTCTCCATTTCAAACAAGCGTTGCAACTTCGGCGGGCGTTCGGGCAAAGGCCACGACCTGACGGTCAGGCCGCATCAGCGCCGCCAAAGCCTGATGGTTGGCGAGAAAAGCTTCAAGAGCAGGGTCAGAGACCAGCAAGGCGTGGCGCGGGCCAATCCGGTCATCAAGCAGCGTGCCGTCAGACAGGCGCGGCTGCGGCGCCGGCCGGCCCAGTGGCGCGGTGAAGCCGCCCAGGGCGGGGGCAATGCTCGCCATCTTCACCGGCCCATCCGGCGCTTGGCCCAGCGCCACGACATCAAGCCCCGCCTGGCCCAGAATATTGGCCAGCGTGGCACCCACCGGGCCATAGCCGATGATGGCGACGTCGTGCATGTTTCCCCCGGACGCCGAGCATGGCGCGTCTGAAGCGCGAGCGCAAAGATTTTGGCCAATAACGCCCCGGCGCAGGCCGTGCCACAAAAGGGAGAAACGTGATGCTGCGATTGGATGGAAAAGTGGCCTTCGTGTCGGGCGCAGGCTCGGTGGGCCCAGGCTGGGGCAATGGCCGGGCGACAGCGGTGCTGCTGGCACGCCAGGGAGCCAAGCTGTTCTGCACCGATTTCTCCCGCGAAGGGCTGGATGAGACGCAGCGCCTGCTGGCGGCCGAGGGCTTATCGGCCGCCGCCCATATCTGCGACGCCACCGACAGCACGGCGGTGGCCGAGGCGATGGCGGAATGCGCCCGCGTCTTTGGCGGGCTCGACCTTTTGGTGAACAATGTCGGCGGAAGCGCGCCTGGCGGGGCCGAGGATATGCCGGAGGAGATTTTCGACCGTCAGTTGCAGCAAAACCTGAAAACCGCCTTCCTGGGCTGCAAGCACGCCATTCCCCTGATGCGGGCGCGGGGCGGCGGGGCGATTGTGAATCTCGCCTCCATCGCCGCGCTGCGGGTGTCAGCCTCCCGGCCACATGTGGGCTATACGGCGTCAAAAATGGCGGTGATCGGGCTCTCCCGCTCAGTGGCCATTCGCCATGCCAAGGAGAAAATCCGCTGCAACACGGTCATTCCTGGCCTGATGCACACCCCGCTGGTGGAACACCGCCTGGTGCCGCAGCTCGGCGCCAATAACGCGGCGGAACTGATCGCCAAGCGTCATGCCATGGTGCCGATGGGCCATATGGGTGATGGCTGGGATGTGGCGCATGCCGCGCTGTTTCTGCTGAGCCATGAAGCGCGCTTCATCACGGCGACGGAGATTTTGGTGGATGGCGGCGCCGCGGCTGCTGGGGGCACATAAAAAAGCCGGCGGGGTCTCCCCCGCCGGCCTCAGGCGCTTCAATGCGCCAGCATCGCCAGCAGCAAGAGCGCCACGATGTTGGTGATCTTGATCATTGGGTTCACTGCAGGGCCCGAAGTGTCCTTATAGGGGTCACCCACCGTGTCACCCGTCACGGCGGCCTTATGGGCATCACTGCCCTTGCCGCCGTAATGGCCTTCCTCGATGTATTTCTTCGCATTGTCCCAGGCGCCCCCGCCCGTGGTCATGGAGACGGCGACGAAGAAGCCGGTCACGATCACGCCCAGCAGCATGGCCCCCAGCGCCGAGAAGGCAGCGCCCTTGCCGGCAATGGCATAGACCACGAAGTAGCAGACAATGGGCGAGAGCACCGGCAGCAGCGAGGGGATGATCATCTCCTTGATCGCCGATTTGGTCAGCATGTCCACCGCGCGGCCGTAATCCGGCTTCTCGGTGCCCAGCATAATGCCGGGCTTTTCCTTGAATTGCCGGCGCACTTCTTCAACAACGCTCTGCGCCGCGCGGCCCACCGCAGTCATCGCCATGCCGCCGAAGAGATAAGGCAGCATGCCGCCAAACAGCAGGCCGACCACGACATAGGGGTTGGCCAGGCTAAAATCGATCGCCGTCATCCCCGCAAAATACGGGAATTGCGCCGAATTGCTGATGAAGTAGTTCAGATCTTGCGTATAGGCCGCAAACAGCACCACCGCACCCAGCGCGGCCGAGCCAATGGCATAGCCCTTGGTCACCGCCTTGGTGGTATTGCCCACCGCATCCAGCGCATCCGTCGTCACCCGGGTTTCGGGCGGCAGCCCCGCCATCTCGGCGATGCCGCCGGCATTATCGGTCACCGGGCCAAAGGCATCGAGCGCCACGATCATGCCAGCCAGCGCCAGCATGGTGGTGGTGGCAATGGCCACGCCATAAAGCCCTGCCAGCGAATAGGTGCTGATGATGCCGGCGATGATGATCAGCGCGGGTATCGCCGTGCTCTCCATCGAGACGGCCAGGCCGCGGATCACATTGGTGCCATGGCCGGTCTGCGAGGCCTCGGCGATGCTCTTCACCGGGCGGAACTGGGTGCCGGTGTAGTATTCGGTGATCATGACGATCAGGGCGGTGACCGCGAGGCCCACGGCGCCGCAAAGGAACATGCTGACGGCGCCAAAACTGGCGCCCCCCACCGTCACCGAGCCAAAGCCGAAGACAATGAAGCTGAGCGGCAGCAGCGCCGCCAGAGACAGCCCGCCGGTCACGATCAGGCCACGATACATCGCGCCCATGATCGAGTTATTCGCCGGCAGCTTGACGAAATACGTGCCCACGATCGAGGTGATCACGCAAACCGCACCGATCAGCAGCGGGAAGAGCATCGCCCCCGCCCGACCCGCATCGGGGAAGGTGATGGCGGCCAGCACCATCGTTGCCACCATGGTCACCGCATAGGTCTCGAACAAATCAGCCGCCATACCGGCGCAATCGCCGACATTGTCGCCGACATTATCGGCGATGGTGGCCGGATTGCGGGGGTCATCCTCGGGAATTCCCGCCTCGACCTTGCCCACCATGTCGCCGCCGACATCGGCACCCTTGGTAAAGATACCGCCGCCCAGGCGAGCAAAAATCGAGATCAGCGAGGCGCCGAAGCCCAGCGCCACCAGGCTGTCGATCACGATGCGGGAATTGATCTCATGCCCGCCCACGCAGACAAGGGCAAAGAAATACACCGCCACCCCGAGCAGCGCGAGGCCGGCCACCAGCATGCCGGTGATGGCGCCCGACTTGAAGGCAAGGTCCAGCCCCGCGGCCAGGCCATGGGTCGAGGCCTCAGCGGTGCGCACATTGGCCCGGACCGAGACGTTCATCCCGATGAAGCCAGCCAGGCCCGACAGCACGGCGCCAATGAGGAAGCCCACCGCCACGGCGGCGCCCAGCACCAGGAAAATGCCGATGAACAGCACCACCCCCACCGCCGAAATTGTCATATATTGCCGCTTCAGATAGGCCGAGGCGCCTTCCTGGATCGCCTGGGCGATCTCCTGCATGCGGGCATTGCCCGCGGGCCTGGCCATGATGTCCTTCGTGGTGATCCAGCCATAGGCAAGCGAAGTTGCCCCCAGCAGGATGACCAGCAACAAAGTCACTGCGATCACTTGAATGCTCTCCCTTCCGTTTTTTTTGTTACGGCTCGGTCTTGGTCCGCGCCGCTCGGATAGTTGAAGTAAGGCAGAGCTTGACCGCCACTGCAACCAATTCAATGGCTGGACGGCGCACTGCCCCCGTGCGAACCCGACAGATGTGAAACGTTTCCGAGATCCCGCCCTGGCCCTGGGCCTCTTCCTGGCCGTGGCGCCGATAGCCGCCGTGCTGCAATACCGCGCCCTGGCGCCGCTGGCGCTGGTGGCCTTGGCCGGCGCCGCGCTCGCCGGCACCTGGCCCCGGCGGCCTGGATTGGTGACGGTGCTCGCGCTGGGATTGATGGCTTGGGGCATGGCCTCGGCGCTCTGGGCGGTGGAGCCCGGGCGCAGCCTCTTCGAGGGCGCGCGCATGGCCGCGCTGGTCTTGCTGGCCGCCGCCGCCGGCCAGGCCCTGGCATCCGGCCCGCCACGTCGCCTGACGCCCTGGCTACTGGGCGGCCTGCTGCTTGGCGCGGTCCTCGCCATTGCCGATCAGCAAAGCGGCCATTGGCTGCGCGCCACGGTGCGGGGCCGGCGCGAATGGGATGCGGTGATGGGCTTTGGCCTAAAGCCCGCAGCCACCGTGCTGGCGCTGTTGCTGCCGCTGGCCCTGGCACTGCCCATCAGCCGGGCCTGGAAGGCACTGGCGCTGCTGCTGGCCCTGGCCGGGATTTTCGGCATGCCGGCGCAATCGGCCAAGATTGGCGTGGTGGTCGGGCTGGCGGCTTTCGTGCTGGTCCGGCTAGGCGGGACGCTGGCGGCGCGCGGCATCGCGCTCGCCGCGGCTTTGAGCGTGCTGCTCACGCCCCTGCTGCTGGGTGCCGTGCTGGCCCGCAACCCCGATGTCTCCGCCATGCAGGGCAGTGCGGCGCATCGCGTCATGATCTGGGATTTCACCCTCGCCCGCATTGCCGAGCGGCCGGTGCTGGGTTGGGGCATGGAGGCAGCGCGGGCCATTCCCGGCGGCGAAGAGCAAATCGCCACCGCAGACCTGCTGCGCTTCGGCCTGGATAGCCAGCGCGAATGGTTCGAGGCGGTGCGCGCCCAACGCCTGCCGCTGCACACCCATAATGGGGCGTTGCAAATCTGGTTGGAACTCGGCCTTGTGGGCGCGCTCCTCGCCGCCGCCCTGGTCCTGGCGCTGGGCTGGCAGGCGACCAGCCCGGGCAGCGCCGGGGCCTTTGCCTGCGCCATTGCCATAGCCTCGCTGAGCTATGGCGTTTGGCAGGGCTGGTGGCTCTGCCTGCTGGCTATGCTGGCGCTGCTGTCACGGCAACTGACGCGGGAACCCCCGCCTCGATAAGGGCGGCGGCCTGACGCTCGGCCAGCTTCTCCTCCGAGAAGCCGTCGATCAGCTCATTGAACATGCGGTGCCAGTTCTGTTCCGCCCGCAGGCGGGAGAAGGCAGAACCCAGGCCAATCGCCGCGCGGTCCATCAGCGGAAATTCGCGCGGAATGCGCACGCTCTTGCCGGTGCGCGCACTCTCCTCCTTCAGGCCCTTATGCACGCTCTCCGCCACCCGGCGGCCCTGCTGCAAATCATCGAGATTCTGTATCGGGCGCACCCGATCATCGATCAGCGGTTCATAGAGAAACTCGGCCCAGCGCTTCAGGTGGCCCATCATCTCCTTGGACAGATCGCGGAACCCCCATTCCTCGAAGGCATGACGGGCCTTTTCCTCATCATGGTCGCGCACAGCCTCAAACAGCCGGATCACGCCGCCGATAAAATGCGGCGCGAAGACGCGGATGGTGCCGAAATCCAGCAAATTGATACCACCGGCATCATCGCCCTCGGGCTTGCGGACAAGGTAATTGCCCAGATGCGGGTCACCATGGATGACGCCGAAATTATACAATGGCTGATACCAGGCCCGGAACAGCCCGGCGGCATAGATATTGCGCTCCTCCATCGGCGGGTTTTCCTCCAGCCGCTTCATCAGGGCGCGGCCGGGCAGCCAGGTCATCGTCAGAAGCCGGCGGGTGGTCAGTTCCTCAATCGGCCGCGGCACCTGCACCAAGGGGTTGCTGCCCAGCATGATGGCGTAAAGCCGCTGCTGCGCAGCCTCGCGCGTGTAGTCCAGCTCCTCGCGCAGGCGGTCGCGCAGCTCTTCATAGACATCGCCATTCTCCAGCGTGCGGTCCATGCGCTGATACAGGCTCATGCCGATCTTCAACTGCTTGAGGTCCGCCTCCACCACGCTGGCCATATCGGGGTATTGCAGCTTGCAGGCGACCTCGCGGCCATCATGCAGCCGCGCCCGGTGCACCTGGCCGAGCGAGGCGGCGGCCGCAGCCTCTGGGCCAAATTCCGCGAAACGGCTTTGCCATTGCGGCCCCAGCTCCGACGTCATCCGTCGCTTGACGAAAGCCCAGCCCATCGGCGGCGCGTTGGATTGCAGCGTGGCAAGTTCGGCCGCGTATTCCTCGGGCAGCATGTCGGGCACGGTGGAGAGGAACTGGGCCACCTTCATCATAGGCCCCTTCAACCCGCCCAGAATGGCCTTGAGGTCATTCGCATGGGCCGATTTATCGGTCTTGATGCCGAGATAGCGCTCGCCCGCCACACGCGCGGCAATGCCAGTCACGGCGCCCGAGGTGCGCGCCATGCGGCGGATTTCGCCGAAGAGGGTGTTGTCAGCCACCGGCATGTTCCAGTTCGTCAATGAAGCCTGAGATCACATCGAGGCCGCGCTGCCAGAATGCCGGGTCCGAAGCGTCGAGCCCGAAGGGGGCGAGAAGTTCCTTGTGGCGCAGCGTGCCGCCGGCGCGCAGCAATGCGATGTATTTCTCCTCGAACCCCGCCACCTTGCCGTCCTGGAACACGCCATACAGCGCATTCACCAGGCAATCGCCAAAGGCATAGGCATAGACATAGAAGGGCGAATGCACGAAATGCGGGATATAGGCCCAGTAACAGGCATAATCCGGCGTGAAATCAAAGGCCGGGCCCAGGCTCTCGGTCTGCACCTGCATCCATAGCGCGCCAATCGCCTCGGCCGAGAGTTCGCCCTGGCGGCGCGCATCATGCAGCAGCGTCTCAAAACGGTAGAAGGCGATCTGCCGGACCACCGTGTTCAGCATGTCCTCCACCTTGCCGGCGAGGAGCAACCGACGCCGCGCCGGGTCGCGCTCGGCATCGAGCATGGCCCGAAACGTCAGCATCTCGCCAAACACGCTGGCGGTCTCGGCCAGGGTCAGCGGCGTGGAGGACATCAGATAGCCCTGCTCCGCCGCCAGGCGCTGATGCACGCCATGGCCCAGCTCATGCGCCAGCGTCATCACATCGCGTGCCTTGCCGTGATAGTTCAGCAGCAGATAGGGATGGGCGGCAGGCACTGTGGGATGGGCAAAGGCGCCCGATGCCTTGCCCGGCCGCAAGGCCGCGTCGATCCAGGGTTTTTCGAAGAAGGGATCGGCCATTTCAGCCAGTTTCGGCGAAAACCCGGCATAGGCGGCGCGCACCTGGGCCACGGCATCGGGCCAGGCGATGGTGCTGTCGGCATCGCTGGGCAGCGGCGCATTGCGGTCCCAATGCTGGAGCTTTTCCAGCCCCAGCCACTTCGCCTTCATGGCGTAGTAGCGGTGCGAGAGCTTGGGGAAACTGGCGCGCACCGCCTCCACCAGCGCATCCACCACCTCATCCTCGACCATATTCGAGAGATTGCGGGCCGAGGCCGGGCGCTTGTAGCGGCGCCAATTGTCCATCACCTCCTTGTCCTTGGCCAAGGTGTTGGTGATGAGGCCAAAAAGCCGGATGCGGGACTGGAAGGCCTCGGAGACGCCCTGGGCCGCCGCCTCGCGCTTCGCCCGGTCACGGTCAGAAAGCTGGTTCAGCGCGGCGCTGACGGAGACCTCCTGGCCATCCACCGCCACGGTCATATTGGCCATGGTCTCGTCAAAAAGGCGGTTCCAGGCGGCGCGGCCCGTCACCTCCTTCTCATGCAGCAGGCGTTCCATTTCGTCGGAGAGCTGATGCTCGCGCCAGACCCGCAGGTCACGCAGCCAGGGGCGATAGCGGGCGAGTGCGGCCGAACCCGCCATCTTCGCCCCCAGTGCCGTCTCCTCCAGCCGGTTCAATTCCAGGGTGAAGAAGACCAGTTGGCTGCTGATCGCCGTCACCCGCTCCTGCATGGTCTGATAAAAGCGGCCATTGGCGCTGTCCTGCGCATTGCCGGCGAAGACCAGGCTGGCAAAGCTCATGGCGCGGCCGAGAATTTCCTCGATCCGCTCATATTCGGCGATGGCAGCGGCGAGGGCATCGCCCGAAAGCCCCTCCAGCCGGCCATTATGCGTGGCATTGAATGCACTGGCCACAGCCTCCGCGCCAGTAAGATCGGCCTCAAGCCCAGGGTCATCCTGGCCCTTATAAAGGTCGGCCAGGTCCCAACTGGGCAGGTCTGGCGCGGCCTGCGCGGCGTCCAGCGGCGAGCGGGGAATGGAATGGGGGCCTGGGCGGTGATGCATTGCTCTCATATATGGGGAAAAATGCCGGGGCCAAGCCGCCAGCGGTAGGAGATGACGAAATGGACCAGGAAAGCCACCTCGAGGGCGAATGGCAAAGCCTGCCCGCGATGATGCTGCGGCTCGCCGCAACCTGGCCCAACCGGGTCCTGGCGCGGCATTGGCAGGGTGGCGCCTGGCGCGAGACGCTCTGGGGCGATTTCGCCATCCAGGTGGCGCAGGCCGCCACCGGGCTGCGCGCCCTGGGCGTCATGCCCGGCGACAGGGTGATGCTGGTCAGCGAAAACCGGCCGGAATTCATGATCGCCGACAATGCGATCATGGCCATCGGCGCCATCACCGTGCCGACCTACACCACCAACACCCTGGCCGACCACGCGCATGTGCTGCGCGATTGCGGCGCGCGGGTGGTCATCGTCAGCCAGCGCGCATTGGCCGAGCGGGTGAGCCAGGCCGCCGCCGGTGTGGCGGGGCTGGATGCGCTGATATGCATGGACGCTGCCCCGCCAAGCGCAGCCGGCAGCCGGGCGGTGCTGTGGTCGCAGCTTTTGGTCCCGGAGGCTGACCCCGCCATGCTTTTGGCCGAGGTGGAGCATATACCCGCTGGCCGGCTGGCCTGCCTGATCTACACCTCAGGCACTGGCGGCTCGCCCAAGGGGGTGATGCTGCCGCACCGCGCCATGCTCTCCAACGCCGCCGGCGCCACCCCCCTGCTCTCCCGCCTGCAATTGGATGGCGAGCGCTACCTCTCCTTCCTGCCGATGTCGCACAGTTATGAGCACACGGTGGGGGGCTTCCTGCTGCCGAAAATGGGCATGGAGGTGGTGTTTTCCCGCGGCGCCGACCGGATCAGCGCCGAGATGGCCCAGTTCCAGCCCGCCATCATCACCGCCGTGCCGCGCCTCTTCGAGGTGCTGCGGGCGCGGATCGAGGCGCAGTTGGAAAAGGATGGCGGCCTGAAGCAGGCGCTGTTCCGCCGCGCCCTGGCGCTGGGACTGCGTCGGCTTGATGGCCCGGCGCTGGGCCCGCTGGGGCGCATCCAGCTTATGATGCTCGACCGGCTGGTGGGCGAAAAAATCCGCGCCCGCTTCGGCGGACGCATGAAGGGAATGATCTCGGGCGGCGCGCGGCTCGACCCCGATCTGTCGGCCTTCTTCCTGGCCCTCGGCCTGCCGGTGATCCAGGGCTATGGCCAGAGCGAGGCCGGCCCGGTGGTGAGCGTGAACCTGCCCTGGTCCAATGACCGCCGCACGGTGGGCCAGCCGCTGCCCGGCGTCACCGCCCGGATTGCCGAGGATGGGGAATTGCTCATCCAGGGCGGCCTGGTGATGGATGGCTACTGGAACAACCCTGAGGCCACGGCCGCGGCCATCCAGAATGGCTGGCTGCACACCGGCGATGTCGGCCGGATCGATGATGCCGGCCGGATCAGCATCACCGACCGCAAGCGCGATTTCATCAAGCTGATGGGGGGCGACATGGTGGCCCCCGCCAAGCTCGAGGCGCTGCTCATGGCCGAGGCCGAAATCGCCCAGGCGGTTGTGGCCGGCGAGGGCCAGCCCGGCATATTGGCGCTGATCGTCCCAGCCGATGGCATGGCCGAAAAGCTGGAGTCCGCGGTCAAGCGGGTGAACGCGAAACTTTCAGGCATCGAGCGCATTCGCCGCTGGCGGGCGCTGGATGAGCCCTTCACCATCGAGAATGGCCTGCTCACCGCCTCGATGAAGGTGCGGCGCCGCGCGGTGCTGGAACGCCATGCCGAGGCACTTCTTGCCTTGCAGAAATGAAAACCATCCAGGCATTCTGCCTGCGATGTAATTTATCATGAAATCACAACATTAATCCAATTTTAGACAATATTTCGTAATCTACCAACATCAATTATATTTTTTAATTTTTTGAATTATAATTCTAAAAAAATCAGCGCACATCACCATTTACTTTTAAGAAGCTCCCAGCCATTGTCTGCCAAGAGGCAGGTGGCAACCTCGATAACCAATTCTGGCGTTGGCACATCGTCCCATTCGCCACACATCATCATCACAGTCGCCATAGCCACATCGCATCCCCCCTTCGCCGATTGCACGAAATGCTTCGAATGCAATTCTTTGGGCCGGTTTGACTGAAAACGTTTGCGAACTGAGTTAATCCGATCGACGGCCATCGCCAGTCCCAGCGTGAACACAGACAGGGCTGCGATGCCGACATTCGCCTCCTTCTTGTTGATGACGTATTGTAGTGGCTCCTCGCATTTTCTGCAGGAGCACGTATAGGCGCCGCGCCGCCTACCAGAGGCGAGGTCTTTTAGGTCGTGAAATGCGAAGATGCCGTCAGCAGCCATGCCTGCGCGCCCTGCAGCTATCCAAGGGGCGAGAGCCATGCCGACGGGGAACAACGCGTAGGACAATCCACCCACGGCAATCGAAACACCACCCGCCGCCACAGCATAAGATACGCCAGACTGCACTGCAGTTTCCGCTGCGGCGTTTCCGCTCTTGCGAAAGCCGGCCCATAAACCGTTCCGAACCTTCTCATAGGTGCCGTGGGCTGGCTTTTCGCCAAGACTCCTAACCCGAAGCTGCAATCGAAGCTCTTCCATCCGAGCTGGGCTGGGTAGAGGCATTTTGGATACATCTTTTTGTGGTGTGGGAAGCTTATTGTGGATCACGGAGACAAAACAAGGGATCACAAGGCGAAACCGACAACTTCCGGCCGCTCCAGATCATCCCACCGCTGGGCGAGTTGCTTCGCCTTGCAGAAATAGGGCCTGCGTGCTGGGGTCAGGCCTGGATCGCCGCAGGCCCCTTATGTCTGGTGGCGCGACATCGCCCGGAGACACCCATGCCCGATACGAACCTGACAAATTCCGCCATCATCAATGCCTATATCGGCCGCACACTAGGCTCGGCGGCGCTGCACCGTGAGGCTCTGGGCATGCTGCCCAGCGGCATTGCCCATGACAGCCGCTGGATGAAACCGCACCCCCTTTATGTCGAGCGCGGCCAGGGCCCGCTGAAATGGGATGTGGACGGCAATCGGCTGGTTGATCTCTTCGGCGGCCATGGCAGCCACCTGCTGGGCCATTGCCCTCCGGGCGTGACCGAGGCGGTGCAGGCGCAAATCGCCAAGGGCAGCCAATTCGGCGCCGGCCATGCGCTGGAAATCGAATGGACGCGCCTCATCCAGCAGATGGTGCCCTGCGCTGAGCGCGTGCGCTTCGTCGCCAGCGGCACCGAGGCCACGCATATGGCCGTGCGCCTGTGCCGCGCCTTCACAGGCCGCAAGAAAATCCTGCGCTTTCACCGCCATTATCATGGCTGGCATGATGTGATGGCCTTCGGCGTCGATGGCCATTTCGATGGCACCGCCACACCCGGCGTGCCCGATGCAACGGCCGAAGGCGTGGTGCTGCTGCCGCCCAATGATATCGATGCCGTGAAGGCGCTGTTTGAAAGCGACCCCGACATCGCCGCCGTGATCCTGGAGCCCATTGGCAACACCACCGGCGCCGTGCCCATCCCCGGCAGCTTCCTGCATGCCCTGCGCGCGCTGACCGAGGCGCATGGCGTGCTGCTGATCATGGATGAGGTGGTCACCGGCTTCCGCCTCGCGCCGGGCGGCGCGCAGGAGGCGCGTGGGATCAAGGCCGATATCTGCACCCTGGCCAAAGTGGTCGCCGGCGGCATGCCCGGCGGCGCGGTGGCCGGCCGCAAGGACCTGCTGGACTTCCTCGATTTCGAGGTCAGCGCGCAAAAGGGCCGCGAAAAAATTCGCCACCCCGGCACCTACAACGCCAATCCGGTGAGTGCCACGGCCGGTATCGAGACGCTGAAACTGATCCGCGACACCGATGCCTGCGGCCGCGCCAATGCGGCAGGCGATGCGATGCGCCAGGCCCTCAACGCGGTGCTGGCGGCCGAGAACCTGCCCTGGGCGGTCTATGGCGAATTCAGCTTCTTCCACATTTTCACCAACCCCGATGGGCTGGATATCGACCCGGAGAATTTCGACGCCTTCGCCCTCCCCACCGCTGCCTTCAAACCCGACCCGCGCAAATCGCTCGGACAAAAATTATATCTCGGCATGGTGGTCAATGGCGTGGACGCCATGGGCCATCGCGGCGGCATCCTCTCGGCCACCCATGGCAGCGATGTGATCGGCGAAACCGCCGAGGCCTTCCGCGCCACCATCCGCGCCCTGAAGGAAGAGCGCGAATTGGTGTGAGCCGGGTCAGGCCGAGGGCGCGGCCAGGGTCACAAGTTCCGTACCCTCCTCGACGCCCTCGCCCATGGCACAGCCCAATGCCTCCACGGTGCCATCGCGCGGCGCCGTGATGCGCAATTCGGTCTTCATCGCCTCGATGATGACAAGAATATCGCCCCGCTTCACAGCATCACCCGGGGCCACCAGAACCTGCACCACACGGCCCGGAATGGGCGCTGAGAGACGATGATCGGCACCCGCTGCCTCACCCGCCGGTGCATAGGGGTCGAGCAGAGCGAATTCATAAGGCTCGCCGGCATCCACCAGCCGCCATTCGGTGCGCGAGTGGCGCGAGACGGCCGGGCGGCGCAGCACCCCATCCACGGTGAAGACCCCATGCCCCGCGCCAGATGGCGGCTTCACATGCAGGGCGCAGCCACCATCGATACTGACCTGTACAATGCCCGCCGCCGGCCGCGCGACCACCTGACGTGGCGCGCCGCCCGCCGCCACGCGGAACACCAACTCAGCCGCGCCAAAAACCCGCCAGGAATCGCCGCGCGCCCAAGGGTTGGCCGCAGCCACGCCCTGCCCGGCGCTATAATCAGCAACGACACAAGCCACCATCCAGTCCGGTGCCGGGCCCGGTTGTTGCAGCAATCGTTCCGCATGGCGGGCGATATGGCCCGTATCCGCCACCTCGCCATGCAAAACCGGGTCGCGCAGCAACCGCCGCAGCAGCACCGCATTGGTGGTCACGCCCACAATCCTGGCCTGGGCCAGGCTGGCTTGCAGGCTTCGCACCGCAGCCTCACGGCTCTTGCCCCAGGCGATCAGCTTGGCGATCATCGGATCATAATGCGAGCTGACCGCATCACCCTGCGATACACCGGCATCAATCCGACCAGTATCGGGGCTAATCAACTGAAGGACACTGAGCCGCCCGATCGAGGGCCGAAAATCCTCCACGGGATCCTCGGCATAAAGACGCACCTCAACCGCATGGCCGTGCGGCGCGGGCGGCCATGCCACCGGCAGCGCCTCACCGGCCGCAACCCGCAACTGCCATTCGACAAGGTCCAGGCCCGTGATCATCTCCGTCACCGGATGCTCGACCTGCAGGCGGGTATTCATCTCCAGGAAATAGGCCTGACCATCCTCGACGATAAACTCCACCGTGCCGGCATTGGTATAACCCACGGCACGGGCCGCACTCTCGGCCGCCTCATGAAGTTGCGCTCGCAACATAGCAGAAAGCGCAGGTGCCGGCGCCTCCTCAACCACCTTCTGGTGCCGCCGCTGCAACGAACAGTCGCGGCTGTGCAAATGGGTGATGCGGCCATGGCTATCGCCAAACACCTGCACCTCCACATGGCGCGGGCGTTGCAGGTATTTTTCCAGCAGCACGCGATCATCGCCAAAGGCGGCCTGGGCCTCGCGCCGCGCGCCAGCCAATTCGGCGGCAAAATCCTCCGCCCGCAACACCGGGCGCATGCCCTTGCCGCCGCCGCCCGCACTGGCCTTGATCAGCACGGGAAAGCCAATGCGCGCAGCCTCCGCAGCGAGCAGCGCCTCGTCCTGACCATCGCCGTGATAGCCCGGCACGGTCGGCACCCCGGCCGCCACCATGATGCGCTTGGCTTCCGCCTTGCTGCCCATGGCGCGAATGGCCGCGGGCGAGGGGCCGATGAAACTAACGCCTGCCGCCGCGCAAGCCTCAGCAAATTCAGCGTTTTCGGACAGAAACCCATAGCCCGGATGGATGGCCTCAGCCCCCGCACGGCGCGCAACCTCCAGGATCGCATCGCCGCGCAAATAGGATTGCGCCGCCGGCGCGGGGCCAATCGGGTATGCCTCATCCGCCTCCCGCACATGCAGCGCCGCGGCATCAGCCTCCGAAAAGACGGCGATGCTGCGCAGACCCATCCGCCGTGCGGTGCGAATAATACGGCAGGCAATCTCGCCGCGATTGGCGATCAGGAGCGTTTTGAACATCACATCCGGAACAGTCCAAAACGGGTTTCCGAAATTGGCGACATGGTGGCCGCAGCAAGAGATAGCCCCAAGACATCCCGCGTGGCGGCAGGCGGAATAATGCCATCATCCCACAGCCGCGCAGTGGCGTAGTATGGGTCACCCTCGGTCTCATATTTCGCCCGGATCGGCGCCTTGAACGCCTCCTCCTCACCCGGCCCCCAGTCACGGTCCTGAATGGTGGCCATCACGCTGGCCGCCTGTTCGCCGCCCATCACCGAGATGCGCGCATTGGGCCAGATGAAGAGAAACCGCGGCGAATAGGCCCGCCCGCACATGCCATAATTTCCCGCACCAAAACTGCCGCCGACCAGCACCGTCAGCTTCGGCACCGCGGCGGTGGCAACGGCCGTGACCAGCTTCGCGCCATCCTTGGCAATGCCACCGCTTTCGTATTTTCGGCCCACCATGAAGCCGGCAATATTCTGCAGGAACAGCAGCGGAATTTTGCGCTGGCAGCACAGCTCGATGAAATGCGCCCCCTTCTGCGCACTCTCGGAAAACAGGATGCCATTATTGGCCAAAATACCCACCATCTGGCCATGGATACGGGCAAAGCCGGTGACCAGCGTGGTGCCATAGCGCGGCTTGAATTCATCAAGCTCCGAACCATCGACGATACGGGCAATCACCTCACGCACATCAAAGGGTTCACGCAAATCGGCAGGAATAATGCCAGCCAGTTCAGCCGGGTCATAAAGTGGCGGCCGCGCCTCGCCGGCCATCGGCAACTCGGGCAGGTTCAAATTGCCCACAATGCCGCGCAACAACCCCAGCGCATGCATGTCATCCACCGCCATATGATCCGCCACGCCCGAGAGCCGGGTATGGACATCCGCCCCCCCCAGATCCTCAGCGCTCACCACCTCCCCCGTGGCCGCCTTCACCAGCGGCGGGCCGCCGAGAAAAATCGTCGCCTGGTTGCGCACCATGATGCTCTCATCACACATCGCCGGCACATAGGCGCCGCCGGCAGTACAGCTGCCCATCACCGCCGCGAGTTGGGCAATGCCCGCCGCCGACATATTGGCCTGATTGAAGAAAATCCGGCCGAAATGGTCGCGGTCAGGAAATATCTCATCCTGATTGGGCAGGTTGGCGCCGCCACTATCCACCAGATAGAGGCAGGGCAGCCGGTTCTGCGCCGCAACCTCCTGCGCGCGCAGGTGTTTCTTGACCGTGATCGGATAGTAGCTGCCGCCCTTCACCGTTGCGTCATTGGCCACGATCACGCAAAGCCGGCCCGATACGCGGCCAAGCCCGGTGATGATCCCACCGCCCGGCACCTCATCACCATACATGCCATGCGCGGCCAGCGGCGAGAGTTCCAGGAAGGGCGAACCCACATCCAGCAGCCGCTCCACCCGCTGCCTAGGCAATAATTTTCCGCGGGCTATGTGCCTGGCGCGGGCGCGCTCATTCCCGCCCAGCGCCGCAACCGCCGTGCGGGCAGCCAGGGTTTCCAGCAGAGCATTGTTATGCGCCGCGCGCGCACGGAACTCAGCGCTGCGGGTGTTGATAGCCGATTGCAGGATCATGCGGATTCCCGGAACAATTCACGCCCGATCAGCATCCGGCGAATCTCACTGGTGCCAGCGCCGATCTCGTAAAGCTTGGCGTCGCGCAGCAGCCGCCCCGTCGGATAGTCATTGATATAGCCATTACCGCCCAAAATCTGAATCGCATCCAGCGCCAATTTGGTCGCGGTTTCAGCGGCAAACAAAATCGCCCCGGCCGCATCCTTGCGCGAGGCGCGCCCCGCATCACAGGCCCGCGCCACGGCATAGACATAGGCCCGCGCCGCATTCATCTGGGTGTACATATCGGCCACCTTGCCCTGGATCAGCTGAAACTCGCCAATCGCCTGGCCGAATTGCCGGCGCTCATGGATATAGGGCAGCACCACATCCAGCGCCGCCTGCATGATGCCCAAAGGGCCCGCCGCCAGCACGGCGCGCTCGTAATCCAGGCCGCTCATCAGCACCCGCACGCCGCCATTCACCGCCCCCAGCACATTCTCCTCCGGCACCTCGCAATCCTGGAAGACGAGTTCCGAGGTCGGGCTGCCGCGCATCCCCAACTTGTCAAGCTTTTGCGCCGGGGTGAAACCGGCAAAGCCCCGCTCGACAATGAAGGCGGTGATGCCCTTCGCGCCTGCGGCCGGGTCGGTCTTGGCATAGACCACCAGCGTCTCGGCATAATGCGCATTGGTGATCCACATCTTGGTGCCGTTCAGCACCCAGCGGTCGCCGCGCTTCTCCGCCCGCAGCTTCATGCTGACAACATCGCTGCCCGCCCCCGGCTCGCTCATCGCCAGCGCGCCCAGATGCTCGCCCGAGATCAGCTTGGGTAGGTATTTCCGCCGCTGCGCCTCGCTGCCATTGCGAAAAATCTGGTTGATGCAGAGGTTGGAATGCGCGCCGTAACTCAGCCCCACCGAGGCGCTGGCCCGGCTCACCTCCTCGATGGCGATGCAATGCGCCAGATAGCCCTGCCCCGCCCCGCCATAATCTTCCGAAACCGTAATGCCATGCAGACCAAGCGCGCCCATCTCAGGCCAGAGATAGCGCGGAAATTCATCGCTCCGGTCGATCTCGGCGGCGATTGGCGCCACGCGGTCCTGGCTGAAGCCGCGCACGCTGTCGCGCAGCATGTCCAGCTCCTCGCCCAGGCCGAAATCCAGCCCGGGCGGAAGGGAATTGGGGAGCATCTCAGGCTGTCTCCTGGCTGAATTGGCGGCGCAACACGCCGCGCATGATTTTACCGGTGGCCGTGATGGGCAGGCTCGGCACGAAATGCACCTCGCGCGGATAAGCATAGGCCGCAACCCGCTGGCGGAGATGATCATGCAGCGCCGGCGCGTCAAAGGCCAAAACCACCACCCTCTCGGCACGTTCAGCCCGCAGCAGACCGGCCGAGCAATGCCGCAACCCGCCCGTCACAGCCAGCGCTTCCGCCGCTTGTAGCTTTTGATATCCCTGAAACTCTTGCGCGCCGCGCCATGGCCGCCGAGGTAGAATTCCTTCACATCCTCATTATTCGCCAATTCCTCGGCGGTGCCATCGAGCACGATCTTGCCCTGCTCCATCACATAGCCATGGCTGGCAACCGAGAGCGCCATGCGGGCATTCTGCTCAACCAGCAGAATGGTCACGCCCAACTCCTGGTTGATGCGCCGAATAATCCCAAAAACCTCCTTCACCAGTAGCGGCGAGAGGCCCATGGAGGGTTCATCCATCAGGATCAATTTCGGCCGGGCCATGAGCGCCCGGCCAATGGCCAACATCTGCTGCTCGCCGCCCGAGAGGTAGCCGGCAAGCCCCGTGCGCTCCTTCAGCCGCGGAAAATAGCCATAGACCATGTCAATATCAGCCCGCACCCCGTCATCGCTGCGGGTGAAGGCGCCCAGGCGCAGATTTTCCAGCACCGTCATATCAGCGACAATGCGGCGCCCCTCCATCACCTGGAAGATGCCACGGCGCACAATGAGATGCGGGTCCACCCCATCAATGCGCTCCCCATTGAAGCGCACCTCGCCGCGGGTCACGCGGCCTTCCTCGGTTTTCAACAGGCCAGAAATCGCCTTCAGCGTGGTCGATTTCCCAGCCCCATTAGCGCCCAGAAGGGCAACAATCGCGCCCTCCCGCACCTCAAGCGACATGCCGCGCAGCACCAGGATGACGTCATTATAGACGACCTCGATGTTGTTGACGGCGAGCAGGCTCATTACCAGCCCAGCCAATCGGCGCGGCGATCCAGCGTCATGGTCGTCACCGGCTCCAACCGAATGGTCCCGGCTGCCACCAATTCAGCCACACTGCCCGTCGCCGTATCGCCCGTCACCCGCGCGCGGTAGAGCGGCACGGCCAAAGTGCCGCGATGATCTGTCGCGGTGAAATTGGAGGGCGCGCAGACGCCATCAAAGCCCCGCGGCACCCAATTTTGCCGAGCATAAAAGCCGTTGCGAATGCGCTCACCGGTCATCGCGCCGCCATTCTCGCCCGCACTCTCCATGGCTTCCACCATCAGCATCGCGGCGCAGACGCCAGCAATATAATGCACCGGGCGATAGGCGGTGCCGGCCGCATCCGACACGCGCGAAATCGCCAGCACATTGGCCATCCCCGGCGCCTGCTGGCCCCAGACCGCCAGGCTGCGCACCGGGAAGACCACGCCATTGGCGGCGGTGCCGGCCGCCTTCATCGCATTCTCATCCATGCCCCAGACATTGCCCAGGAACTGCACCTGCACCCCCGCCGTCTGACAGGCGCGCAGCACCGAGATATTCGACCCCGCCGTATTGCCCAGATAGGCGTAATGCGCCCCGCCCGAGCGCAAGGTCAGGCATTGCGCGGTATAATCACCCGGCGTGAGCGCGAATTGGATCGCCGGCAGAACCTCAAAGCCCAGTTCCCGCGCCAGCGTCTCGCCGGCCTCCTTCGGGCTGTTCGGATAGGGGTGATTGGCGCCCATATGCGCATAGCGCGGCGCCCCCGCCTGGCCGCGCGCCCGCCAGTCATCACGGGCCCATAGCAGCATGGCGCGCAGCGCATCGGAATAGGACGGGCCATAGAAGAAATTATACGGCGCCGCCTCCACGCCCTGGCGGCCCGAGCGCCCACCCGCATCGGTCAACGCCGCAGAATAGGAGCCCGAGACAAAGGGTATCCGGTCACGGGTCACGAAGCGCACGAGCGCCTCGGTATCCACCGTGCCCCAGCCCTGGATGGCGGCCACGCGGTCACGGCTCCAGGCCTGATATTGGCTGACAGCGCGCGGCGCCTGATAGCCATAATCGAAGCCCAGCACATTGGTCGGCCGGCCGCGATTATTGGCATTGGCCCAGGCCATCGTATCGGCAACACCCTGGCCATAGGGCACACCCACGTCAGAGGTGGGGCCGGAATTGTCCATCAAATGGCCAATGGGGGTGCGCGTTTGCGCCATCGCCGGCAACGTAAATGCCAGGGCGGCGGCGAGGATGGTCTTTTTCATTGTCGTTCCTCCGTTAATGCGAAAAGGGATAGAGCTTCCAATAGGCCTTGATCTGCTTCCAGCGATGCGCGAGCCCATCCGGCTCGAAGACCAGGAAGAGGATGATGGCGGCGCCAATCGCCATTTCCCGCAGGAAGGAGATCGAGGCGCCGAGTTTGAGCGTGCGGTCGATCCAGCCCCCGGCCAGCATATCGGCCAGCGCCTGCACGCCTTCGGGCATCAGCACCATGAAGGCAGCCCCCATCAGGCTGCCCATCACGCTGCCCAGGCCACCGATGATGACCATCGCCAGAAACTGGATGGAGAAGAGAATATTGAACGCCTCCACCGAGACGAAGAAGAGATAATGCGCGTAGAGCGCCCCCCCGATGCCGGCATAGAAGCTGGAAATCGCGAAGGACAGCGTGCGGTAATAGGCGAGGTTGATGCCCATCACCTCGGCGCTGAGATAATGGTCACGCACCGCGATCAAAGCGCGGCCGTCGCGCGTGCGCATCAAATTCGCCGCCATGACGAACATGATGATGGTGAAGGCCAGCACCACGTAGAAGTAACTCTCCTCCCGGTCGAAGCGGATGCCAAACAGCTCCACCGCCTCGGTCATCCGCCCGGAGACGCCGCCGGTGAACCACTGCGCGCGGGCGAAGAAATCCTCAAGGATGAACTGCGCGGCGAGGGTGGCAATGGCCAGATACAGCCCCTTCAGCCGCGCCGCCGGCAGGCCGAAAACCAGCCCAACAACCGCACTCCCCAGCCCCGCCAGCGGAATGCACAGGATCACGGGAATATGAAACCGCTCATGCAGATAGGCCGAGAGAAAGGCCCCCACGCCAAAAAACGCCGCATGGCCAATGCTGATCTGCCCGGTAAAGCCCACCAGGATATTCAGCCCCAGCGCCGCAATCCCCATGAAGCCGATATTGATCAGCAGGCCCAGCTCATAGCGGCCCAACACCAGCGGCGCGAAACACAGCAGCACAATGCCCAGCAGCAGGGCCCGCCGCGAGTTGCGCGTGGGCATGATGGTCATATCGGCGCGGTAACTGGCGTGGAATTCTCCAGCCGGGGCGAGGGCCATCAGACGCGCTCGATATTCTTCGTGCCGAACAGCCCATAAGGCTTGATCAGCAGGATGATGATGAGCGCGTAGAAGGGCGCGATATTCGTCATATTGCCCCAGTTCAGCCATTGGCTGTCCACGTATTGCGCCAGATTCTCCAGCAGCCCCACGATGATGCCGCCCAGCATGGCCCCCACCACCGAATCCAGCCCGCCCAGAATCACCGCCGGAAACACCTTGATGCCGTAAAAGGACAGGCCGGAGGACACCCCGGACACCACCCCCACCACAACCCCGGCCACGGCGGACACCACCGCCGAAATCGCCCAACTCATGGCGAAAACCTGCGGCACGGAAATGCCGAGCGACTGCGCCACCTGCTGGTCAAACGCCGTCGCGCGCATCGCCAGCCCATGCTTGGAGAAATTGAAAAACCACCAAAACCCCAGCATGATCATCAGCGACAGCGCGATGGAGAGCAGATACACGCTCTGCACCTCCAGCCCCATGATCCGGATGCGCTCGACCGGAAAAATCGCCGGGAAGGGCTGGGCGAAGACGCCAAACATCCACTTCATCAGCGCCTGGAAGAAGATGGAAAGCCCAACCGTTGCCATGATAACCGAGATCACCGGCTCACCGATCAATGGCCGCAGCACCGTCACCTGCAACACCACGCCAAACACCGTCATGAAGGCCAGCGCCACCGGAAAGCCAATCCAGAACGGCAATTGCCAATAGGTCAGCAGCCACCAACACGCCCAGGCGCCGATCAGCATGAACTCGCCTTGGGCGAAATTCACCACCTGCGACGCCTTGTAGATCAGCACGAAACTCATCGCGACAACGCCATACAGCGCCCCCACGATCAGCCCATTGAGCACCAGCTGGAACAGCAATCCGGTTTCCATCACGCGGCTTTCCTCACGGTCAGGGTGGTGCGAATGCGGCTCTTCGTGCCGTCCTGAAACTTGATCTCAGTATCCACCGGAATGGCTGCGGCACCGGAATAGATCGCCTCGATAATTTCGGCATATTTCTGGTTCACCACACCGCGGCGCACCTTTCGCGTCCGCGTCAACTCGTCATCATCCGCGTCCAGCTCTTTGTACAGCAGGATGAAATCCCGCACCCGCGAATGCTCCGGCAGCGTGGCATTCACCCGCGCCACCTCGCCCGCCAGCAATTCCAGCACCTCGGGCCGCGAGGAGAGATCGGTATAGGTGGTGAAGGCAATGCGGTTGCGCTCGGCCCATTTGCTCACAATGGAAAATCGGATGCAGAGCATCGCCGAGAGATGCGGCCGGCCATCCCCCAGCACCACAGCCTCCGCCACATAGGGGCTGAATTTCAGCTTGTTTTCAACAAATTGCGGCGAAAACCGCTCGCCGCCCTGGGTGGTGGCAATATCCTTCACCCGGTCTATCACCACCAATTGCCCGCGCTTGTCGAAATACCCGGCATCACCCGTGTGCATCCAGCCATCGCGCACATCGCCGGTATCGGCCATGCCGTGATAGCCGAGAAACATATTGGGGTGGCGGGTGACGATCTCGCCCACCCCATTCACATCCGGCTCCTTCACCTGCAACTCGATATCGGCATTGAAGGGCACGCCCACCGTGTCGAAATCCACCTCGCCCGGGCGATGCAGGGTATAGGCGCCGAGCAACTCGGTCTGGCCATAAAGCTGGCGCATCGGCACCCCCATCGCCTGGAAAAACCGGAACGTATCTGGCCCCAGCGCGGCGCCACCCGTCGCCGCGGAGCGCAGGCGGGAAAACCCCAGCCGGTCGCGCAGCGCGCGAAAAGCAAAGAGATCGGCCAGGCGCGAATGCCCGCCCCGTTCCAGCGCCGCCAGCCCGCGCGCCATACCAAATTCATACATCCGCCGCTTGAGCGGGCTGGCATCGAGCATGCGCGCCCGCACATCGGCGGCAATCGCCTCCCACATCCGCGGCGCGAAGAGCACAAAGCTGGGCCCGATCTCGCGGAAATCGGCCATCATCGTCTCGGGCTCTTCGACGAAATTCACCCGCATCCGCGCAATCAGGCCCCAGCCGAGCACATAGATCTGCTCCATGATCCAGGGCAGCGGCAGCACGCTGACATAATCATCATCCGGCCCCTTGGGGTCCGCCGCCAGATAGGCCTGGCAATGCCGCACCAGCGCGCCCGCGCTCAACATGGCAAGCTTGGGCCGCGCCGTGGTGCCCGAGGTGGTGCAGAGCACCGCCACCGCCTCCGGATCCTGCTGCTCAAGCAAGGCGTCATAGGCGCCAGGCGCCGCCGCCTCACCCAGCGCCACCAGCGCCGCGGCCGAAATCAGCCTGGGGTCCTGCAGCTTCCACATGCCGCGAGGGTCAGAGAACACAATATGCCGCAGCGCCGGCAACTCGGCCGAGAGCAGCTTATCCACCTGCTCCTCATCCTCGGCGAAGACAGCCACAGCGCCGGAGAAGGCCAGCAGATACGCCACCTCCTCATCCAGCGCATCGCGGTAAAGGCCCAGCGACTTGCAGCCCAGCGCATGGGCGGCGATCTCGCCCATCACCCAATCCGGCCGATTATCGCCAATCAGCCCCACCACCTCGCCGCGCACGACACCCAGCGCCTGCAGGCCCAGCGCGAAGAGCCGGGTCCGCCGGTCATAATCCGCCCAGGTGATGCTGCGCCAAATGCCGAATTGCTTCTCGCGCAGCGCCACATCAGGGCCATGCGCGGCCGCATTGCGCGCCAGGATTTGCGGCAGCGTCGGCGTCATGCTTCGGCCGCCACATCATCGGCCTCGCCCAGATAGGCGCGCCGCACACGCGGGTCGGCCAGCACCGCCGCCGGCTCGCCCTCGGCCAGCTTGCGGCCGAAATCCAGCACCATCACCCGGTGGGATATATCCATCACCACGCCCATATCATGCTCGATCATCAGCACCGTCATGCCCCATTCCTGGTTCAGGTCGATGATGAAGCGGGCCATATCCTCCTTCTCCTCGAGGTTCATGCCCGCCATGGGCTCATCGAGCAGGATCAGCTTGGGGTTCACCGCCACCGCGCGGGCCAGTTCCACCCGCTTGCGCAGCCCATAGCTCAGCGTGCCGGCCGGCGCCTTGCGCACATGCTCGATCTCCAGGAAATCGATGATCTCCTCAACCGCGCGCCGATGCTCCACCTCCTCGCGCTCAGCCCCGCCCAGCCAATAGAGCATGCCGCGGGCAAAGCCGCTTTTCATCAGGTGGTGCCGGCCCACCATGATATTGTCCAAGACGCTCATATGGCCAAACAGCGCCAGGTTCTGAAAGGTCCGCCCCAGCCCCAGCGCGGCCCGCCGATTGGCGCCCATCCGGGTGATGTCCTGGCCCTGGAAGATCACCCGCCCCTCGGTCGGCCGGTAGCGGCCCGAGATGCAATTCACCATCGAGGTCTTGCCAGCCCCATTGGGGCCGATGATGGAGAAGATCTCCCCCGACTGGACAGAAAAACTCACCTCGGTCAGCGCCCGCACGCCGCCGAAGCGCAGAGACAGGTTTTCTGCCGCCAGGATCCTCGCCTCGTTCAATGTCCACCCCGTGTTCTTGACTTCGACGCTAGGCAAAACCCAAAGCCCGAGCAAGGGCGTTGTGCGGGCGGCGGCGCAGCTGCGGGATTTCCATGCTCATGGATCACGTCCTGCCGAGGCTGCTTGGCCATCGCGCCCCCCGCCATGCATGATGCGGCGCTGGTGACGCTGAACCCTGCTGTCGATCCAGCAGAATTGCCCATATTGGACTGAAAGGCCCCCCATGGCTCCCGACCTTGTCGCTGCGCTGGAGGAGGCGCGTCGCGGCCTGCTCGACCTCTCCACCCGAAACCGCCTGCTGGCCTTGCCCGCAGCCGGCCGCTCGCGCGGGGTACTGCTGCTCGATGACGAGGATGCCACGGCCATCCTGGCGCGGCTCAAATCGGCAAAGCCCTTCGGCTTCGAAGCGGTGGGCGAGGCCCCGCCAGCCAAACGCGCCGCCAAATCCGACGGTGTAACCCTCGCAAGCGCCGCCCCGCGCGAAACATGGCAGCAGGATGACCGGCTTCGCATCCGCCTGCCGCCAGCCGAACTGGCCAGAAAACTGCGCGACATCATCGCCGACGCCCGCACCGCGCGGGAGGAAAGCGGCGTCCCCAGCCTGTTCCTGACCCTGGGTGCCCTGGCCTGGCGGGACCCCGGCACGCCCGAGACCGAACGCCTCGCCCCGCTCATCCTCATCCCCGCCACGATCGAACGCGAAGGTGTCTCCAACCAATTCCGGCTGCGCGCCAATCCAGAAGAAGCAGCGGAGAACCTCTCCCTGCGCGAAAAACTCGACAGCCTGGGCGTGACCCTGCCCAGCTTCGAGGCCGAGGATGACGATCCCAAGCGCTGGGCAGAGGCCGTCAGCGCCGCCATCGGCAATCGCGATGGCTGGCGGGTGCAGGCCGACACCGTCGCCATCGGCCTTTTCTCCTTCGCCAAATTCCTGATGTGGCGTGACCTTTCGCCCCAGGCCAATCCGGGCCTGGCCGAGCACCCCCTGGTCCGCACCCTGGTGGGCGGCGAGCCCCTGCCGCCCCAGCCCGCTGCCTTTGCCGATGATGCCGATGTGGATGAGGTGATCGGCGTCGAGCGGCTCGATCACGTGGTCGAAGTGGATGGCAGCCAGGCCCTGGCCACCGAATTGGCCAGGCGCGGCGGCCATGTGGTCATCCAGGGACCACCAGGCACAGGCAAGAGCCAATCCATCTGCAATATCCTGGCCCAGGCGGTGCTGGATGGCCGCTCCGTGCTCTTCGTGGCGGAAAAACTTGCAGCGCTGGAGGTGGTGCAGCGCCGGCTGACCAATCTGGGCCTCGGCGCCGCCTGCCTGGAATTGCACAGCGAGAAGCAATCCAAGCGCGCCGTGCTGGATGAACTGCGCGCCACCCTGGCCCTGCCCATGCCTGCCGCGCCGGACGCGGCCCCGGTGATCAAACGCCTGGGCGAGATGCGCGGCCGTCTGAACCGCCATGCGGCGGCCATGCGCGCGCCGGTCGGCGGCTCCGGCATGGCCCTGCATCGCGTGTTGGGCGGGCTGGTGGCGCTACGCCAGCGCGGCGTGCCAGCGCCGGAGTTTTCTCTGTCCGCGCCCGATGCCGGGCAAATCCAGCCATGGCGGGACGCCGTGCGTGAATTGGCCGCCCGCGCCGCCGAGGGCGGGCCCACCAGCGTCTGGCAGGGCGTGACCACGCCACTCGACGCCACCGCGACCGAGCGGCTGATGACCCGACTGCCCGGCTGGATTCGCAGCCTCGCCGCAGCACCCGGCACCCAAGCCGAGGCCGAGATGGCCATCGCCCGGGCCGAGGCCGTGGCCGCAGCCCTGGGCGAGCCACCGCCTGAGGATGCCGGCTACCAGGGGGGCCCAGCCCGGCTGAACGCTCTCAGCGCCGATCTGGCCCTGCTCGCCAAACCCGATCCACGCCTCAAACCCGAAGCCTGGCGGCATCCGGGCCTGGAGGAAGCCCGCGCCACCCTGGCCCAGCCCGGCGGCATGTTCGGCTTCCTCTCCGCCGCGCGCCGCGCCGCCCAGGCCAGCCTCGCCGAGGTCGCGCTGGATGCCGCCGCGGCAGACCCGCTGCCGGTGCTCGACGCTGCCCTCGCCCTGCGCGCCGCCGCCCAAAGGCTGGATGCGGCAGAGCCCTGGGCCCGCATCGCCCTGGGCGAGGGCTGGCGGAACGGCTTCACCTCAGCACCGCCCCGCCCAATCGCCCCGCTGCGCGCAGCACTCGCCGCATGCGCCGAATTGCGCGCCGCGACAGGCTTTGCCGAGGAGGAATCCTTCCAGGCCCTGGCCCAGCGTCTCACCGCCTGGGCCAGCGAGGCCGAGGCGCTGCAGCCCTGGCTGGCCTGGCAGCGCGCCCGCCAGGCGGCGCCCGAATTGGCCCCTCTGGCCCTGGCCCTGGCCGAGGGCCGCCTGCCGCCGGAAGCCGCCCGCGAGAGCTGCGAATATGCCATGCTGGAGGCGCTGCTGCGCCTCGCGATGCGCGACAACCCAGCCCTCGCCGCCTTCGATGGCAGCACCATGGACCGCGTGGTGGAGGATTTCCGCGCTGCCGACGCCGCCCGCGTCACCCTCGCCCGTGCCCAGGCCGCCCATGCCCATGCCCAGCGCCTGCAGCGCGTGCGGCAGGGTGAAGTGCCCGGCCTGACCGTGCTGCGGGGCGAGATGGAAAAGCGCCGCGGCCATTTGCCGGTGCGCGAATTGCTGCTCCGGGCCGCCCCGGCCATTCAGGCCGCCAAACCCATCTTCATGATGAGCCCGCTCTCGGTCGCACAATTCCTCGCACCGCCGCATGGCCTCAAACCCGGGCTGAGCTTCGACCTGCTGGTGATGGATGAGGCCAGCCAGATCGAGCCGGTGGACGCGCTGGGCGCCATCGCCCGCTGCCGGCAGATGGTGGTGGTGGGCGATGACAAGCAAATGCCGCCAACCCGTTTTTTCCAACGCATGATGACCGATGAGGAGGAACCACCCGAAGCCGCCAGCGAGACGGTGGCCGCGCGCGAGGTGGAGAGTATTCTGGGCCTCGCCAATGCCCGCGGCGTGCCCAATGCCATGCTGCGCTGGCACTATCGTAGCCGGCATGAGAGCCTGATCGCCACCTCCAACCAGGAATTCTACGGCAATCGGCTGCTGGTGCTGCCCAGCCCCAGGCCGCGCAGCGCAGCCCTCGGCCTCTCACTGGTCCGGGTGGAGGGCAGCTTCGACAGCGGCGGCAGCGGCACCAATGCCATCGAGGCCGCCGCTCTGGCCGCGGCGGTGATCGCCCATGCCCGCACCACGCCTGGCGACACGCTGGGCGTGGCCAGCTTCAGCATCAAGCAGCGCGACGCCATCATCGAGGCGCTCGAAGAATTGCGCCGGCAATCGCCGGACACCGAAGCCTTCTTCACCGCCCATCCGGGCGAGCCATTCTTCATCAAGAACCTCGAAAACGTCCAGGGCGATGAGCGCGACAGCATCCTCATCTCCGTCGGCTACGGCCATGATGCCAAGGGAAAGCTGGCCATGCGCTTCGGCCCGCTCTCAGCCGAGGGCGGCGAGCGGCGGCTGAATGTGCTGATCACCCGGGCGAAAAAACGCTGCATCGTCTTCAGCGGCATCGGCGCCGAGGAGATCGACCTTGAGCGCGCCACAGGCCGAGGCGTGGCGGCCCTAAAAACCTTCCTGGCCTTCGCCGCGCAAAGCGGCGCGGCGCTGCGTGCCACCGGTGAGGCCAGTGATTCGCCCCTCGGCGCCGCCATTGCCCAGGTGGTGGAAGCGGCCGGCAAGCGGCCGGTGCAGCGCGTCGGCCTCTCCGGCCTTTTCCTCGATGTCGCCGCCGCCGGTGAGGCGGGCTTCGAACTCGGGGTGGAAACCGATGGCGCCGATTGGGCCGCGCTGCGCTGCGCGCGTGACCGCGACCGGGGCCGGCAGGCCGCGCTGGCCGGCATGGGCTGGAAACTCGCCCGCAGTTGGAGCCTGGACTGGCTGAACCGCCCAGCCGAGGCCCAGGCAAGGCTGCGCGCCGCCCTGGGCGCGCCAGAGGCCACAGCCCCCACGCCCATCCCCGCCGCCGAGACCGGCCTCACCCAGCCCTACATCGAGGCTGAGTTCGAGGTGCCGCGCGAGACGGCCATCGCCGATATGCCCTTCGCCAGCCTGGCCGAATGCCTGGCCCGGATCATCAGCATCGAGGCCCCGGTGCATGGCGATGTGGTGCTGGAGCGCGCCCGCCTCCTCTGGGGCACCGAGAGCCTGAGTGCGGCGGAGCGCACCGCGCTACAACAGGCGCTGCGCCTGGCCGGCCAATTGCACGGCGTGCAGGAGGCAGGCGGCTTCTGGTCCACCGAGGCGGGCAACCCAGCACCAATACCGCGCGACCGCCGCGCCAGCCTGGCCATGCTGCGTCGGCCAGCCATGCTACCCCCGGCCGAGGTGGAGGCCGCGGCACTGGCCCTGCAAGCCGCCGCGCCAACCGCGAGCGAGGCTGAACTCGCCCTGGGCCTGACCAGGATGCTGGGCCTGGAAGCCACGGCTTCCATCGCATTGCAGGCCAGGGTGGCTGCCATGGTGGGCTCCGGGCGGCTCAAACTGCTAGGCATGGCGCCATGACACCCGCAATGCCCCGCCTCGATCAGCAGGTCACCTTCCTCTACGCGCAGGACGCGCCGGCCTGCTGGGCGTTCTACGAAAATGTGCTCGGCCTGCCCCTGGTGCAGGATCAGGAGCGGGTGCGGATCTATGCCGTGGCCGGGGGGCGGGCCTTTCTGGGCCTTTGCATGGCCGGCGCGGCCCGCGCCAGCGCCAATCCCCGGGTCGAGGGTGGGGTCTGCTTCACCTTCGTCACCCAGGATGTGGATGGCTGGTACGCCTATCTGCAGGCGCGCGGTGCCGCGATCCCCAAGCCTCCCGAGCATTCCGCGCAATGGCGCATCTATCACTTCTTCCTGCACGATCCGGCAGGAAATTTACTTGAATTCCAGCGCTTTGAGCGGCCGGACTGGCCGCCCCCCGAAAGCTGCGCGCCTTAACGCGCCAGCAGCCATTCCGGCAGTCCAGTCACCAGCGTGACGGGGAAGAGCGTAATGAGCACAACCGTTATCACCAACATCAGGAAGAACGGCATGGAGGCCCAGGCGACCTCGGTCTGCTCCTTGCCGGTCATGGTCTGCATGACGAAGAGGTTGAAGCCGAGCGGCGGCGTAATCTCGGCAATCTCCACCAGCAGCACGATGAAAATGCCAAACCACACCAGATCAAACCCAGCCTGCTGCACGATGGGAATGACCACCGAGGTGGTCAGCACGATCATCGACACACCATCCAGCGCCATGCCGAGAATGACATAAACCCCGGTCAGAATGGCAATAATGGCATAGGGCCCCAGCCCGGCCGAAGCCACTTGCTGCGCCAGGGCCGTGGGAATTCCAGTCAGCGCCATCGCCTTGGTCAGAAAGGCCGCACCAGCCAGAATGAACAGGATCATGCAGGAAAGCCGGGTGGCGGCGGCCAAGCTTTCGAAAAAACTGCGGAAGCTGAGCGTGCCGGTCACACCCGCCAGGATCAGGCTGCCCAGCACGCCAAAGGCCGCAGCCTCGGTCGCCGTGGCCCAGCCAATAAACATGGTGCCGATCACACCAATGATCAGCAGCCCGCACGGAATGAGTTGGCTCGAGGCGCGAAGTTTTTCTACAAAACTCAGCCGTGGCTCGGGCGGCGGTTGCTTATCCGGGTTCAGCAGCGCCCAAATGATAATGTAGCCGCTGAACAGCAGCATCACCAAAAGCCCCGGCAGAAGTCCGGCAATAAACACCCGCACAATCGAGACCTCGGCCGCCACGGCATAGATCACCATGATGATCGAAGGCGGGATCATGATGCCCAGCGTGCCCGCCGTGGCCAGGCTGCCGATGGAGATGCTCTCATCATAGCCACGGCGCTGCAATTCCGGCAGCGCGATGCGCGAGACCGTGGCGCAGGTCGCCGCCGAGGAACCAGAGACCGAGCCAAAAATCCCGCAGGCCAGAATATTCACATGCAACAGCCGGCCAGGGATGCGCCGCACCCAAGGTGCGAGGCCATTGAACAGTTCCTCAGACAGCTTGGTGCGAAACAGGATTTCACCCATCCAGACAAACATCGGCAGCGCAGCCAGGGTCCAGGAGCCGGTGCTCTCCCAATAGGCCGAAGCTAGGAAGAGGCCCGGGCTCGGATTGGCCGCCAACATGGCGATGTAACCCGTGCCGGCCAGCGCCAGGGCAATCCACAACCCACTGCCAAGCAGCAGGCAAAGAACGGTCAGCAGCAGCAGCGAAAGCGTGATGTGGTCCATGGTGCCTTACACTTCTGCCGAGAAATCGCCGCGCGCGGCACGCTCTTCCGCGGCGCGGACATAATTGGGTTTCTGGCCGGAGAGCACGGTAACCATTTCATCAAGGATGGCCACGAGCAGCACGCCAGCCCCCAGCGGCATGGCCATTTTTGGAATCCACAGCATGAAGGGCACACTGCCCTGCGCCATATCCTCTATCTCGTAGCTGAACATCACGTCATTGGCGGTCCAGAACACGATATAGCCGGTCAAACCCGCAGCCAGACCCAGCGAGATGATTTCAAACCCCCGGCGCGCCTTGGGCCCCAGCCTTTCAATGAACAGACCCACCCGGATCAACTCGCCCCGGCGGAAGGTATAGGCGAGGGCAAAGAAGGTGGCAGCAACGCAAAGATAGGCGGTGACATCATCCGCCCCCGGGAAGGGGCGGTTCATGCTGCGCAGCGCCACCTGGATCATCATGATGGCAAAAATGCCGAAAAGGCATGCCGCCGCGACGGCGGCGCTGAGCCAGTAAAGCCCGTCCAGCGCGCGGCGGAGCATGGCCAACTCAGCTCCGCGCGGCGCGGTATTGGGCAATGACGCGGGCGCCATCCTCGCCAGAGCGGGTGAGCCATTCGGTCACCATCTCGGCACTCACCCGGTCCAGCGCTTCCATCAGCGCCGGCGTGGGGGTGGCCACATTCATGCCGCGCTGGCCCAGGATGTTGGTATTGCCGGTATTGGCCTCCTCGGAGAGCGCCCAGCCGCGGGTCTCAGCCTCGGCTGCGAGGCGGCGAACACTGGCCTGGTCAGCCGCACTCAGCGCATCAAAGGCGCGGCGGGACATGAAGACGGCGTTCTTGGTGTAGGTGAAGCCCACGGGGGTATAGACCCGGGCGTAATCCCAGGCCGAGCTGTCAACGCCGGTGGTGGCCGAGGTGACCATGGCATTGACCACGCCGGTGGCGAAGGCCTGCGGCAATTCGGCCGCCTGCACCAGGGTGGGTGTTGCGCCGATCAGCGTGGCGAAGCGGTTGGTCATGACCGAGAAGGTGCGGAAACGGGTGCCGCGCAGATTCTCCACCGTCTCGATCGGCGCATTGGTGTAAAAGCCCGAGGAAGGCCAAGCCACCATATACAGCAGGGTCAGGCCCTGGCGGGCGAAGCGCGCCTCGATGAAAGGCTTGGTCATATCCGACAGACGCTTGGCATCGGCATAGGTGCGGCAGAGCTGCGGGATGCCGTCGATCTCGAAGAAGGGGTCTTCATTGCCATAGGCGCTGAGCAGGATTTCGCCCAGTTGCACCTGTCCCTGCTGCACGCCGCGCTTGATGGCGGGCAGCGGCAGGAGCGAGCCATTGCTGTGCATCTGGATCGAGACCCGGCCGGAGGTCGCGGCCTCGATCGCCTCGGAGAAGGTCTTTGCATTGCGGGTGTGGAAATTGCCATCCGGATAGGCCAGGGCGAATTGCCAGCGGGCCTGGGCGGCGGCGTCCAGCGCCAGGGTGGCGGGAAGGGCGGCGGCGCCGGCAAGGGCAGCGCGACGGGTAAACGGCATGGAGGAAGCTCCCAGTTTTGATCTGTAACCTACCATCGGTTGGATTGCGGGGAACTGGCAAGCCCGCAAATCCGCCGGATGTGGCGGGGCGGGGCAGGTTTTGCCCGCAGATGCGGCAGGCTGGGGCCGGGGCGAGGCGCGCGATCGGGCCTTGGCATGCATCGATTCGGACAAAACAGCCCAGCCTCAAACCGGATAGGCCCCAGGCCCCACCCCCGCCGCCACCGCATGCAGATTGAAATGGCAGCTGCCATGCTGGCCCAACAGCGTGGCCTTGGTCATGCCATGTTCAGGCTGGCTGATCTCCGCGCCCAATTCGGCCAGCACATCCTCCACCGCCCTGGCGTCGAGTTGATGCGGCAAGGGATGAGCAAAGATACTGGCCTTGCGGCAGGTCAACCCGCAGTGGCGACGTAATGCTTCAGTTCCTCGGCCTCGTGCTCAGCCTCGGCAATGCGCGCCTTCACCAGATCACCAATGGAGACCATGCCAACCAGCCTGCCGCCCTTCTCCAAGACTGGCAGATGGCGCACCCGGCGGTCGGTCATCATCTGCAAGCCTTCCTGCACCGTGCTCTCAGGGGAGACGGTGTGCAGCACCCGGGTCATCAATTGGCCGGCACTCATGCGGAAGGTGGCCTCCCCCCCGCCAGCCATGGCGCGGACAATATCGCGTTCGCTCACAATGCCCGAAACGGTGCCCTCACGCTCCACCACCAGCACTGCACCGATGCGATGCTGCGCCAGGGTGCGGGTGATGGAGGCCACACAATCATGCGGCGCCACGCAGATCACCTGCCCGCCTTTTTGCTTCAGGATTAAGCCGATCATGATCGCTGCTCCCGTTCTGGTTTGGCCGGGTCATGGTGGCGGCAGGACAGCGCTCAGGGCAAGAAAAACCTGGGTTTTCGCCGCAAAGTGACAGTGCGGCGCAGCATCTCGTTCCGCCCGCGTGATTAATGCACCGGCGGTGCCGTGGTGCCCATCAGTTGGGTCTTCACCAAGGCGGCGAAGCGGCCATTGAGCGTCACCAGCTCCTGGAAGCCCCCGCGCTCGGCAATGCCGCCAGCATCGAAGACCAGTATCTCATCGGCATCGCGCACTGTCGAAAGCCGATGCGCAATGATGAAAGTGGTGCGGCCGGCCATCAGGGCCTTCAACGCCTTCTGCACCCGCGCCTCGGTGGCGGCATCAAGCGCACTCGTCGCCTCGTCCAGGATCAGCACCGGCGGGTCCTTCAACAGGGCACGGGCGATGGCGAGCCTCTGCCTTTGCCCGCCGGAGAGCGAAGCACCGCGCTCACCCACCAGCGTGTCATAGCCATGCGGCTGGCGGGTGATGAAATCATGCGCCTCAGCCATCCGGCAGGCGGCCTCCACCTCCTCCTGCGTCGCGCCGGGGCGGCCGACCAGCAGATTGTCCCGGATGGTACGGTTGAACAGCATGCTCTCCTGAAAGACGACGCCCACATTGCGCCGCAGCGCCTCCAGGCTGATGTCGCGCAGGTCCATCCCATCGAGGGTAACCCGCCCCTCCACCGGGTCCCACAGCCGCTGCATCAGCGCCATGGCGGTGGATTTGCCCGCACCGGTTTGGCCCACAAGGGCGACAGTGCGGCCAGGCAAGGCCTCGAAATCAATGCCGCTGAGTATCCTGCCGCCACCCGGATAGGCGAAACCCACATTCTCGAACCGCACATGGCCTTGCGCGCGCGGGATATCGAGGGCGTCCGCCCGCTCCGGCACGGTGCTCTTGGTATCGAGCACCTGGAAGAATTCAAGCAGCGAGGGCGACTGGAACAGCAGGTTGGAGACGAAGGCGACCGCCCCCTCCAGCCGCGCCACAAGCAGGGTGGCAAAACCCATAAAGCTAACGATTTCGCCCACCGTTGCCTGGCCGCGCAAATGCAGAATGGTGCCAAAGACGAAAATGGTGATGGTGCTGACCGTGGCGGCGGCGCGGGTCAGCACATTGACCACCGCCCACCAATTCAGCACCGGAAATTGATGCGCCAGCACCTGGCGCATGATGTCGGAGAACATTCTTGTCTCCGAGCGCATGCGGGTGAAGGATTGCACCACCATGACATTGCTCAGCGCATCCTGGGCATTGCCGGCAAGTTGGGTGTGGAAACGCTCCACCGCCATTTGCGCCCCCTGGGTCTTGCGAATCACAAAAATAGTGACGGCGCTGGTGATGATGACCAGCACGATCAGCACCAGGGCCAGCCGCCAATTCAGGAACAGCGTGAGCGGCAGCAGCAATATCGCGCCGATGAAGGTGATGAGATGCTCACGAAAGAAGGAAAGCCACATGCCGAAGAGATTATCGGCGCCCACCAGCATCACCTTCATCAGCCGGCCGGACTGCACATCGCCATGAAAGGCCAGCGGCAGGCCTAGAACATGCTCGAAATACCGGCTCATCATCTGCAGGCGGTTGCGATGGGCCATGCGGTCGGCCAGCAGCGCCACGGTGACATTGGCGCCGATGGCAGTCAGCCCAACCGCCGCCCAAATTCCCAGCAGCACCGCCGCCTCGGCCCAGACATTGGCCTCGGTCATCCGCTCGGACCGGGCCAGCAGGTCGATCACCCGGCCAAACAGCACGGGTTCGAGGAATTGCAGGCCAGCCAGCGCCATGGCCGATAAGGCAAGACCAATGGCCACCTGCCGATCGGCGGCAAGCAGGCCCAGGACGCGGGTATAGAGCCTGATGAACTTCATGGGCGATCTCCGTGCGCGCCTCGCATCGCGCAAAGCGCGGCTGCGGGCAAGCGATGTTTCTTGGGCCTTGATTGTGGCGGTTTTCGCACCCCTTCACGGCCTTGAAACCCGGCCGCCGCTGCGCCACCCTTGCCACAACACAGGAGACAGGAAACGCAATGGCCGCATATCGGGCCAGTCTTGGACGGCGCGCGGCCCTGGGCATGGCCTGGGCGGGCGCTGCTGCGGCGCAAGCCTGGGCGCCCTCGCGCCCCTTGCGGATGATCGTGCCCTTCCCCCCCGGCGGCAGCACCGACACGCTGGCGCGGATGACGGCCGAAAGGCTGGGCGCAGCGCTGGGCCAGCCCGTGGTGATCGACAATCGCCCCGGCGCCGCGGGCAGCATCGCCGCCGATCTCGCCGGGAAGACCGAGCCCGATGGGCAAACCATCTTCTTCGCCAGCATCGGCACGGCGGCGACCAACCAGTTTCTCTACCCCTCCATCCCCCATAATGGGGAAGCCCTGACCGAGGTGGCAGGGCTTTTCTCCCTGCCGAACATGGCCACCGTGGCGCCATCGGCGCCCTGGCGCAGCCTGGGCGATTTCATCGCCGCCGCACGGGCGCGGCCCGGTGCCCTGACCTTCGGCAGCAGCGGCGCGGGCAGCAGCCTGCATCTCACCGGCGCATTATTGGCGGCGCGGGCGGGGATCGACATCCTGCATGTGCCCTATCGCGGGGCGGGGCAGATGCTCAATGAATTGGTCGCCGGGCGGATTTCCATCGCCTTTGGCAATATCTCAACGGCGATAGGCCTGGTGCGCGATGGGGCGCTGCGGCCGCTGGCCACCACGGGCGCGCAGCGCAACCCGGCATTGCCGGATGTGCCGAGCTTTGCCGAGACCCTTCCAGGCTTTGTCGCCACCGTCTGGTACGGGCTGCAGGTGCCGCGCGGCACGCCGGCCGCGGTGATCGGCCGCCTCAACCTGGAATCCAATGCGATGCTGGCAGATACGGCGATCATCGCCCGGCTGACCCATATCGGCGTGGCCCCCATGGGCGGCAGCGCCGCCGATTTCTCGCGCTTCATCGCCGCCGAAATCACCCAATGGAGAGAGGTGATCCGCACCGCCGGCATCACCGCAGAATAAGGAAATCGCCATGACCACACCCCGCCGCGCCCTGCTCGCAAGCCCTGCCCTTCTCGCCTTCGGCCATGGGCCGGCGCGGGCGCAATGGGCGCCATCGCGCTCCATCCGCGTGGTGGTGGGCTTCACCCCCGCCGGCACCACCGACATCGCCGCCCGCATCCTGTCCGAGCGGCTGACCCAGCGCCTGGGGCAATCGGTGGTGGTGGAAAACCGCCCCGGCGCCGGCGGCAATCTCGGCGCCGAGGTGGTGTCCAAATCCGAGCCTGATGGCCATACCCTGCTGATGACGACGGTGAGCTCCGGCGCGATCAATTTTCCGCTCTATGGCCGCCGAATGCCGATCCGCCCCGAGGATCTGGCCGCGGTGGGGCTGCTGCTGCGGGTGCCCAATGCAATTTTCGTCGCCAATGCGGTGCCGGCCAATAGCCTGGCCGAGCTGGTGGCGCTGCTGCGCGCCCGCCCGGGCCAGCTCAATATCGGCTCAAGCGGCATCGGCACCTCGCTGCATATGACGGGTGAGCTTCTGAAGCTGGCCACCGGCGTGCAGGTGACGCATGTGCCCTTCCGCGGTGCCGGGCCAATGTTGCAGGAGATGATCGCCGGCCGGATCGAGCTGGGGGTGGATAATCTGCCCAGCGTGATCGGCCATCTGCGCGAAGGGAGGCTGCGGCCGCTGGCGGTGACCACCGCCACCCGCAGCCCCGCCCTGCCCGATGTGCCGACCACCGCCGAGGCAGGCTTCCCGGCGGTGGAGGCCACGGCATGGTTCGGCCTGCAAGCGCCCGCCCGCACCCCGGCGCCCATCATCCAGCGCCTGGGTGCCGAGGTGAATGCCGCCGTGGCCGACCCGGCAACCTGGGCGAAGCTGGCCGATCTGGGTGGCATGAAGCCCGATCTTCAGCCCGATGGCGGCACCAACCCTGATGCCTTCGAAACCTTCATCCGGGCCGAAATCGCCAAATGGACCGAGGTGGTGCAGCGCTCCGGTGCTTCGGTCGAAGGCTGAGAGCCCGGGTGCCTGCCCAGAGCATTTTCAAGCCTTGCGGCTTCGCAAGGCAACTCGGAAAATGCGGTAAAACAGAAAGCTGGCACCGTCTGCCCTGTCGGTGAAACGGCTCTAGTCGCTGCCGATCATCTGCCCGGTGCGCCAATCCTCCATAGCCCGCACCCGGCGATGCAGCAGGATGGGTTCTCTCCTGATGGTGGTGGCATGGCGCGTCCAACGCTCGGCCTCCCGGGGCAGGACGGGTGTCAGTCTGGCGATCTCCCCGGCGGTGGCCAGGCGGCCCTCCTCGGGCGCATCACGCCACATCGCACAGAGTAGGTCCCAGCCATCGAGCAGCCATTCGGGGCGCGATGCCAATTGCCGCAGCGCCACCGGATCGTTCAGCCATCGGCGCAGCAACGCCGTTGGGTCGGCCATCAGCGCATCGAGTTCCGTCAGAATGCTCCTGCAACCGGCCAAGGTCAGTTCAGCCGCACCGATGATGACATCGTTCACCGGGCTGTCGCGCGCGGCAGGGGTCACCTCGCTCCATTCCGCGACGCCGCGGGAGAGGGCTTCAACCTCTATCATCTTGCGGCGCGTGTGGGCGGGTTCAGGATGGCCCGGAACGCCGGTGTCTTGCATCAACACCGCCACCTCCTCAAGACAGGCGGCCATGTCATCGGCAGGGATGCCGAGCAGACCGCCAACCCGTGCCAGGGCACGCTTGGCGCGGCGTTCGAGTTGTTCGGGATGATCGCGTTCCGGCGGGATCACAGCCTCGGCCAGCGTCTCATTCTGCCGGATCGTCAGGACCAGCAGCATAAAATTGGCCCGCACACGGTCGCCATGGCACCGATGCTCCGCCGCCGACCAGGCGGCCTCGGCTGCAGGGCCCGCCAAGCCTTCCCGCACGACCTGGCCGGCCGCGCGGCGGATGGAAGCTGGGCTGAGCAACGGCTCAGCCACAATGAGATCCCACAGCCGGCAATCATGCGATGTCGGCGAACACATATCAGGCAGCGCCGCCCAGGGCAGGACATAGAACCCCATGCCTCCACTGGGATCCTTGATCACCAACTCCATTGCCTCACGCTCGCGCAGGCGAAGCCGGGCCCCGACCAGCATCGGCGTCGTAAATGGCAGGCTGATCCCGCGCTCAAGAAACGTCGCAGCCTGATTCTGAGCGAGCCAGGATCGATCGATCTGCGGGGGGAGGCCGGAGGACATGTCGAGCGAGCCTAGGCACGCTTCCCTTGTTGAAAGGTTACTCGCGGCCGGTCAGGCCAGCCGTTTCTCAATCATGTCACACGCGGCGGCATCCAGCTTCAGCGCCACACCCAAGCGGTCCAACCAAAGCCGCTCGGCCGGGTTTATCTGTCCCATGGCGGCCACGCAGGCGGCATAGAGCTGTGCCCGCAGCATGGGGTCGGCCGCCTGCTGCGCCAGCACCTCGGGGGTTGGCGGGTTGTCAAAGCCAGCCAGAACATGCTCGCGCTCGGCCTCGCTCAGCCCGGCGGCATCCAATTGTCGGGCAATGGCGGCGCGCTCGGCGGCATCGGTCACGCCATCGGCGCGGGCGGCGGCCACCATGGCCTGGGTCAGCAATAGGGCCTCGGCAGCCTCGGCACGGGGCGCAGGGGCTGGCGGCGCAGGGGCGGGCGGCGGAGGGGCGGGCGGCGCCACCGGCTGCGGCACCGAGGGCGAGCCGCCAGTGTCGGGAATGCGCGGCGCCGGCAGCTTGCCCGCCTGGCCCGGTTTGGGTGCCGAAGGCGGCGCCCGCGTCGCCTCGATCGCCATTTCGGCCAGGCTGCCGAGCATCCGGCCAATCTGCCGGGTTTCGCCCGCGGTCATGCCAAAGGGGCCGCGGCCGCGCCGGGCGGCGCTGCGGCGGGGCGGGGTGGCGGCGCCATCGAGCAGGGCACCCAGCATGCGTGCAACATCCATAATTCCAGCCTACATCAAACGCAGCGCCTCGGCGATGGCCGGCGCCAAGCCGCGCAGCTCCGCCGCAGGCGGGCTTTTCGGCCGCCAGGCCAGCGCCAGGCTGCGCGCCGGCGGCACCGGTCCATCGCCGCCCAGCGGGCGAAGCTCCACCGCAGCGCCGGCCAGCACCCCGCCATCAATCGCCAGCCGGGGGAGCAGCGTGGCGCCCAAGCCCCCCGCCACCATCTGCACCAGGGTGTGCAGCGATGTGGCGGCAAAGCCATCGCCCCGGGTCACGCCCTGGGGCAGGCCGCAGGCCTGGCGGCAGCGCCGCACCCAATTGCCGTTCCGGGGCAATTAGCCCAGCCGAAAGGGTGGATTGGGTGACCGAGCAGGCCGCGGCGGCGCGGCCGAAATGGCCAAGCTCCGCCAGGCTGACAAGGTAACGAAGCTGCTGCGGGCTGGGGAGAAGAATCCTTGATTTCGCCCAGAATAAGCGCAAGAAATCCGTCCAACAAACTTGACAGTTTCGCCCTCCCCCGTCTCACTGCGGCCATGAACCAGGCGCCACACCGCATCTGCATCGTGGGGGCGGGCATGGGCGGCTTGGCTGCGGCGATGCTGCTGACGGCTGCGGGGCGGGAGGTTGTTATCCTGGAACGGGCCGAGATGCTCGGCGGCAAGGCCTGCGCCATGCCCGCCGCCCATGGCATCACCATGCTGCCGGTGTTCCAGGCCCTGTTCGGGGCTGCCACCATGCCGCCGCTCACCCGGCAGAGCCTGCTGGCGCGGCATGTCTGGTCCGATGGCGCCATGCTCGACATCGTCGACGGCGTGCCGGCCAATGCCGAAGCCATTGGCCGCTTCGCCGGCGCCGCGGCAGCGCAGGGCTATCGGGATTTCGCCGCCCGCGGGCAGCGCTATTTCGAGGCGCTGCAAAAACCCTTCATCGAAGCGCATCGCCCCGGCGCCATGGCGCTTTCCACCAATGCGACCATGATGCGCCGCCTGGGCCTGGCCGCGCTGGCGCCGCTCTGGGAGGGTTTGGCCGAGCATTTCACCCAGCCCCGCCTGCGCCAGGTTTTCGCCCGCGCCGCCTGCTGCGTCGGGTCATCGCCCCTGCTGGCACCGGCCACGCTGATGATGATCTCCCATATCGAACAGCAGGGCGTCTGGCAGGTGGAAGGCGGCGTGATGGCATTGGTGGAGGCCATGGCAGCGCATGCCGTGGCACAGGGCGCCACCATTCGCCTGGGCGCCGAGGTGTTGGATATCCGCCTGCGCGGCGGGCGCGTGGCCGGCGTGGCTTTGGCGAATGGCGAAACCCTGCCCGCCGATGCCGTGATCGCCAATGCCGATGCCGCCGCCATCGCCGCCGGGCTGCTGGGGCGCGACGCGGCACAGGCAGTGCCGGCCCTGCCGGCCAATAAGCGCTCCTTCTCGGCCATCATTTGGCAGCTCAAGCCAAGCGACATGCCGGCGCAAAGCATTTTCCTGCCCGATGAGCCCACCGCCGAATTCACCGAATTGCAGTTCCGCAATCGGCTGGCCGCGCAGCCCAGCCTGCAGATCTCCGGCGGCAGCACCGCCATGATCATGGCGCCCGCCCGCGCCGATACCCGCCCGCTCCCTCCAGAAGCGGTCGCCGCCTGCGGCCAGGCCGCGCGCGCGCTGGCTGCCGCCGCTGGTCACAATGTCGAATTCGAGGATGACGTGCCCCATACACCCGATGATTTCACCCGCCAGTATCCCGGCACTGGCGGCGCACTCTATGGCCAGGCGGCGCATGGCTGGGCAGCCAGTTTCGCCCGCCCGGTGGCGGGCACAAAACTGCCTGGCTTTTACCTCTGCGGCGGCGGCACCCATCCCGGCGCAGGCGTGGCGATGGCCGCGATTTCCGGCCGCCTGGCCGCCGAACGGGTGCTGGAGGACCGGCCATGATCCGCGGTTGGGAATTCGACCAGCCGGTGCCCGAGCGCGGCTATTGCTGGTGGTATGTCGATGCGCTCTCCGATGATGGCCAGCATGGCATCACCATCATCGCCTTCATCGGCACCGTCTTCTCGCCCTGGTATGCCTGGGCCCGGCGCGGCGGCGGCGGGGACCCGCTGAACCATTGCTGCATCAATGTCTCGCTCTATGGCCGCCCCAGCCGCTGGGCGATGACCGACCGCCAAAGCTGGACGGTCCGCCGCGATGAAAACAGCTTCACCGTGGGCCCAAGCGGCCTAGTCTGGGACGGCAATAGCCTGACCATTTCGATCAATGAGGTGACAGCCCCCTTCCCCGGCCGCCTGCGCGGCACGCTGCGGCTCACACCCCAGGCGCTCTCCACCCGCGCCTTCCAACTCGATGCCAAGGGCCGGCACAAATGGCACCCCATCGCGCCCCGCTCACGCGTCGAGGTGGTGTTCCAACAGCCCGGCCTGCGCTGGTCCGGCCCCTCCTATTTCGACACCAATGCCGGCGCGGCACCGCTGGAGGAGGATTTCTGCGACTGGGATTGGTGCCGCGCGCCCATGCCCGATGCCACGGCCATTCTCTACAACACCCAGCGGCGCGACGGCACCTCACAGGCCCTGGCCCTGCGCGTCGGCCATGATGGCGCGGTGACGGATTTTGCCTCGCCGCCGCCAGTGCAATTGCCCAAGACGCTCTGGCGCATCGCCCGGCCCACACGGTCGGAAAACGGCCAGGCCTCGGTGGTCAAAACCCTGGAGGACGCGCCCTTCTACTCCCGCTCGGTCATCAACACCCATTTGCTGGGGCGGGATGTGACGGCGGTGCATGAAAGCCTGGAACTGGACCGCTTCGCCAATCTCGCCGTGCAGGCCCTGCTGCCGGTGAAGGTGCCGAGGCCCTTCTGGTAGGCGATCTGGCCGCCTATGCCGGGCTGTTCGGCAGCGCCTTCGGCGCCGCCACCTTGCTGCCCCTGGGCTCGGAGCCGGTCTTCATCGCCATGCTGCTGGGCGGCGTGGGCGTGCCATGGCTGCTGGTGGTGGTGGCCAGCCTGGGCAATATCCTGGGCGCAGTGCTGAATTGGTGGCTGGGCATGGAGTTGGAACGGTTTTCCGGCCGGCGCTGGTTCCCCGTCCCGCCCGAGGCGCTGGAACGGGCCAAGCGCTGGTATCAGGTCTGGGGCCGCTGGACGCTGCTGCTGAGCTGGATGCCGATCATTGGCGACCCGCTGACCATCATGGCCGGGGTGATGCGCGAGCGGCTCTGGATATTTTTGCTGCTGGTGAGCGTGGCCAAGACCTGCCGATTCGCCACACTGGCCTATATCACCCTGTATTGGGCATGATGCACCCGAGGAGAGACGACCGCCATGCTCGATAGCACCCACGACCCACGGCCGCATGCCATTGTCATCGGCTCTGGCTTTGGTGGCCTGGCCGCCGCGGTGCGGCTTTCCGCCCGGGGCTGGCGGGTCAGTGTCATCGAGAAGCTCGATGCCGCCGGCGGGCGGGCCTATGTCTATCGCCAGGATGGCTTCACCTTTGATGGCGGCCCCACCATCATCACCGCGCCCTATCTGCTGGAAGAGCTATGGGCGATGTGCGGCAAGCAGATGAGCGATGACATCACGCTCAAGCGCATGGACCCTTTCTACGAAATCCGCTTCGATGACGGCACCGTGTTTCGCGCCTTCGACGATGTCCAGCGCATGAAAGCCGAGGTCGCGCGCATCAATCCCAGCCAGGTCGAGGGCTTCGAGCGCTGCATCGCCGATAGCGAGAAGATCTACGAGGTCGCCTTCGCCAAGCTGGCCGACCAACCCTTCCACAGTTTTTGGTCCATGCTGCGGGAGGCACCCGATATGCTGCGCCTGGGCGGCATGCGCAGCGTCTTCAGCAAGGTGAGCGACTATTTTACCGATGAAAAACTCCGGGTGGCCTTCAGCTTCCACCCCCTGTTGATCGGCGGCAATCCGCTGACCACCACGGCCTATTACTGCCTGATCCAGCATCTGGAGCGGCTGCATGGCGTGCATTACGCCATGGGCGGCACGGGCGCGATCGCCGCCGGCCTGGTGCGCCTGGCCGAGGGCAATGGCGCCAGCTTCCGCTACAATGCCGAGGTGGCCGAAATCACCGTCCAGAATGGCCGGGCGAGCGGGGTGCGGCTGGCCAATGGCGAGACCATCGCCGCCGATATCGTGGTCAGCAATGCCGATCCGGCCTGGACCTATTCCCGCCTGCTAAAGACCCAGCCGCGCAAACGCTGGACCGATGGCAAACTCTCCCGCGCGAAATATTCCATGAGCCTCTTCGTCTGGTATTTCGGCACCAATCGGCGCTTCGAGGATGTCTATCACCACGCCATGGTGCTGGGCCCGCGCTATGAGGGGCTGCTGCGCGACATCTTCTCCGGCAAGCCGCTGGTCAATGATATGAGCCTCTATCTGCACCGCCCCTCGGCCAGCGATCCCTCGGTCGCGCCGCCGGGTTGTGATGCCTTCTATGTGCTCTCGCCAGTGCCGAACCTGACCAGCGGCACCGATTGGGCGGCCGAGGCGGAGCTCTATCGCGCCCGGGTGCAAAAACGCCTGGAGGAGACCATCATGCCAGGGCTGGGCGAGGCGCTCATCACCTCACGCGTGCTCACCCCGCAGGATTTCCGCGACCGGCTGCTCTCCTATCAGGGCGCCGCCTTCGCCATGCAGCCGCAATTGTTCCAAAGCGCCTGGTTCCGCCCGCACAATAAAAGCGAGGAGGTGGAGGGGCTGTTCCTGGTCGGCGCCGGCACCCATCCCGGGGCGGGGGTGCCGGGGGTGATTTCCTCGGCCAAGATCCTCGATGAGCTGGTGCCGGCGGGCGCGGCATTCGTCAGGCGGTGATCGCCGCCTGAGCCTCACTCATACCAGCCCACATCCAGCGTCGCCACCTCGCCAAAGGTCGTCCCCCGCCGGCCAGCCTCGCGGATGATCGGCCAACTCGTGCCGGTCATGCTCAGGAACGGCCAGGGGTCCCGCCGGTCCCAACTGACATCACGGGTGGTGGCCAGCCGCCTCGCCCGGCCAAAGAAGCCGGGGCGAAACGGCGCCAAATCGGTCAGCGCGGAATAGAATTGCTGCAACACCCGCTCCGGCCGAAAGCGCGGCGGGCGGCCTTCCAGCAGCGCGGGCGCGATATCGGCGGTCTCGAAAAAATGCAGGCCCGAGGTGGTGCGCGGGTTGCACTCAATGCCCCAGGGGCGGTCATCCGCATCGAGGATGAAGTCGAAGGACAGAAAACCGGTCCAGCCCGTGCCCGCAGCAAAGCCGGCAATCCAGGCCTCCGTCGCGGCATGGGCAATGCGCTCAAAAGCAATCGCCACAGCGCCCGAAAATTGCGCGCCCTGATAGAGCACATTGCCCACCACCTGCCCCTGCCGCGCAATCGCACAGGAGCTGATAATGCGGCCATGAATGCGCCGCTGCAGAATGGTTTCCACCTCCGCCTCGGGCGGCGCCTGCCCAGCGGCGAAAAAGCGCACGCCACGGCCCGAGCATGAATGCACCGGCTTGGTTATAAAATCGCCCGAAGCCGCCAATGCCGCCGCCTCAGGCGAGCCCAACGCAGCACTGGCCGGCACATCCAGCCCCAGCCCCTCCGCCAGGGTGATAAAGCCCCGCTTGTGATAGGCGCGCAGCACCGCCTCAGGCGGCATGGTCAGCAGCCGCGCCGGGCTGCGCAAATGCGCCACATGCATCGTCTCCTCGGAGACGGGGACAACAAGCTCCACCCCCTCCGCCGCCACCACATCCGCCAGGTCCTGCAAATAGCGCGGCTTGCTCACCGCCGGCGCCGTCACCTTATGGCTGGCCGCCACCGCGCGGGAGGCGCCGGCCAGGGTCCAGCCAAAGGGTTCGGCCACCACCACCCGCCAATCATGGGCGGCGAAGCTGCGCGCGATATCGAGCGCCTTGGGCAGCCGGCCCAGGGTCAGCAGCACCGTGCGCGTCATGCCCGGGGGGTGACGCGGCACATCACCTGTTGGGTGGGTCGGGTGGTGAGGCGGGCGGCGGGGCGCACCCGGCCGGGCTCCAGCACATGAAAATCAAAGCGGCGGAACAGCCGGGCAATCAGCAGCACCGCCTCGGTGGTGGCAAAGGCAGCACCGGCGCAAACCCGCGGCCCCAGGCCAAAGGGGATATAGGTGCCCGGCGTCATTTCCGCCTCGCGCTCGGGGGTGAAACGGTCCGGGTCGAAGACATGCGGATTGGTCCAGAAGGCCTGATGCCGATGCAACACCCAGGGCGCCACCATGATCATGGCACCGCGCTTGACCTTATGGGTGCCAATGCTCGTCGCCTCCAGCGCCACCCGCGGCAGGAAGGTAATGGGCGGATAGAGCCGCAAGGTCTCGCGAAAAATATTGCGGATGAAGACCAGACTGCGAATATGCTCAAAGCCGATCTCACCCGGGCCCACCACCGCATCGATCTCAGCCCGCAGCCGCGCCACCATCGCCGGCTGGGTCGCCAGAATGAAAAACACCCAGGTGAGCACCGAGGCCGAGGTCTCATGCCCGGCCAGGAACAGCACCCCAAGCTGGTCGATCAACTCCTCACGCGTGAAAGCCACGCCATCAGTGCCACGGGCGGCGACGACGGCGGCGGTGATATCGTCAAACTGGGCCCCAGCCTCCAAATGGCTGTCCAGCAGGGCGCCGAGATGGCCGCGGATCAGCCCGCAGGCATCCAGCACGCTCTGCTTTTGCGGCGCGCTTTTCCAGGCCGGATCAAAAATCAGCCGGCTGATTTCCACCTGCGCCACGCTGCGCTCGAATTCGGAAAACGCGTCGAACACATCATGCGCCGCCTGGGTTTCCAGGCTGGTGGAGAAGACGGTCCGGCAAATAATATCGGCGGTGAGGTGGCTCATCGCCAAATCAAGCGAAAAAGGCGTGCCCGCACCGGCGCCCAGCGTGGCCTCGGCCTGCTCCACCCCAGCCACCATATCGGGGAAGGCGCGGCTGACCCGCATCATGGTCAGTGAAGGGTCGATCATCGCCCGCTGCCGCGCCCAGGTCGCGCCGGAGCTGACGAAAATGCTATCACCGATCAGCGGCTCAAGCGCTTCGACCATCAGATCCGATTTGGGGAAAATCCCTTCCGGATCAGCCAGCACCCGCCGCACCTGCGCCGGTTCATTGACGATCAAAATCGACCGGCGGGACCAGCCCAGCCAGCCGATTTTCTGCCGGAAGGCAGCGGCCGGCAAAAGGCTCAACAAATCCCCATCACCCTGCAGGGCGAGCCGGATCAGCGAGATGACGGCGGCATAGGAGGTGGGCCGCGGCGGGGCGTAAAGGGCTGCGCTCATGGTTGCGATTGCGAAACTTTACAGTGACAACTGTCAAGTGGCATTGTCAGCGCCGGAGGACAAGAGAGGCCCCATGCTGCTGATGTTTCACGCCCTGGTGGCAATCCATATCCTGGCGGGAACGACCGGCGCCATCACCTTCTGGGTGCCTGTGCTGGGCCGCAAAGGCGGTGTGGACCATCGCAAATGGGGCCGGATCTTCACCCAGGCCATGCTCATCACCGGCAGCCTGGCCATCTGCATGAGCATCATGACGCTGATCGACCCCATGGGCACCCACCCGCATCTGGCCGACCGCTTCGATGATGTCTTCGTTCGCGCCATTTTCGGCTGGCTGATGCTGCATATGGGCATTTTGACGGTCAATCTGGCCTGGTATGGCTGGCTCTGCGTGCTCAACCGGCGCGAGCATCTGGCCAATCGCACGCCGCTCAATATGGGCCTGCAAGCCGCGGTGCTCATCGCCGCGCTGAACTGCGCCCTGCAAGGCTGGCTGGCCGGACAATATCTGATGATTGGCCTCGCCATGGTGGGCATCGCCACCGGGGTGACCAATCTGGTCTTTCTGCTCAACCCAAAGCCCGCCCCACTGGTGTGGCAAAAGGAGCATCTGAAGGCGCTCGTCGGCGCCGGAATCAGCGTCTACACCGCGTTCTTCGCCTTCGGCTCGGTGCGCATCCTGCCGGAACTGGCGCTCAACCCGGTGATGTGGGCCATCCCGCTCACCACCGGCGTGCTGATGATCCTCTATCACTGGCGGCAGATCGGCATGATGCGCCGGCGCGTGGTGACGCCCTGAAAATCCTGGTTGTGGGCGCCGGCGTGGCCGGGCTGACGGCGGCGGCGGACCTCGCGCGGCGCGGCGCCGACGTCACCATCCTCGAGCGCGCGGCCAGCCATGGCGGCAAGATGCGCCATGTCATGGTCGATGGCCGGGGCATTGATGGCGGCCCCACCGTCTTCACCATGCGCTGGATTTTCGAAGGCCTCTTCGCCGATGCGGGCGAAAGCCTGTGCGATCATCTGGGCGTCTATTCCACCGATGTGCTGGCCCGGCATGCCTGGCGGGCCGGCGGCGGCAGGCTCGATCTCTTCGCCGATATCGAGGCCTCGGTCGCGGCGATCGGCGATTTTGCCGGCGCCGCCGATGCCCGCGGCTATCGCGATTTCTGCGCCCGCGCGGCCGCCATTTACCGCACGCTGGAGGGCAGCTTCATCGGCGCGGAAAAACCCTCGCAGCTCGATCTCGTGCGCCGGGTGGGTCTCTCCCGCATTGGCGAATTGTGGCGCACCGCCCCCTTCCGCAGCATGTGGTCAGCCCTGGGCGATCACTTCAGCGACCCGCGGCTGCGGCAATTATTCGGCCGCTACGCCACCTATGTTGGCGCCTCACCCTGGTTCGCACCGGCCACGCTGATGCTGGTGGCCCATGTCGAGCAGGATGGCGTCTGGCTGGTGCAGGGCGGCATGCGGGCGGTGGCCGATGCCCTGCGCGGCCTCGCCGAACGGCAGGGCGCCACATTGCGCTGCGGCGCCGATGTCACCCGCATCATCATCGCGGGCGGCCGCGCCCGCGGGGTGGAACTGGCCAATGGCGAGCACCTCATGGCCGATGCCGTGCTGTTCAATGGCGATGCCGCGGCCCTGCCCAGCCTCGGCGCCCCTGGACCGAAACCAGCCCAGCGCAGCCTCTCCGCCATCACCTGGTGCGTCAATGCGCCGACATCCGGCTTCGATCTGGCGCATCACAATGTCTTCTTCGCCGAGGATTATGCCGAGGAATTCCGCGCCATTTTCAACCGGCGCGAGGTGACGGCCGCCCCCACCATCTATATCTGCGCCCAGGATCGTGGCCTGCAGCCCCCCCCACCGGGCACCCCCGAACGCCTGCTGCTGCTCATCAACGCCCCCGCCGATGGCGATAGCCGCGACTTCAACGCCAGCGATTACATCGACCGCACCCAGGCCCTGCTGGCATCCTGCGGCCTGCATATCGGCCAAGGTAGCGCGGTGGCGACCACCCCCTCCGGCTTCAACGCGCTGTTTCCCGCCACCGGCGGCGCGCTCTACGGCATGGCCAGCCATGGCGCGACCGCGACATTGCGGCGCTCCGGCGCGCGGGGGAAAATCCCCGGCCTCTATCTGGCCGGGGGCTCAGTGCATCCGGGGCCGGGCGTCCCCATGGCCGCCATGTCCGGCCGCCTCGCCGCCTCCCGCCTGCTGGAAGATGCCGCCGGGCGAAGCACCACGGTCAGATTTGCCCCAGGCCGCCGCAGCCACTGATCCAACAGCCGCATTGTCACCACCCGGCGCCTCCAGCCTTGGGCGAAACCTGCCAAGCTTCCCCCGCGTTGCGTGCCTGCCCCATATGTCAGGACCACGCCCTTGCGGATCAGTGCCGGCTGCCAAATCACCTATGACTGCCCCCAGCCCACCTCCATGCTGCTGATGGTCAGCCCCCATGCCTCGCGCCTGCCCGACCTGATCGGCCCGCACAGCATCACCTTCGCCCCCCCGGTGGAGCCGCGCTTCTATATCGACGGCTTCGGCAATGCCTGCACCAGGATCATGGCGCCCGCCGGCCGGATCACCATCACCACCCAATTCATGATCGCCGATTCCGGCGAGCCAGAGACCATCCACCCCGAAGCCTGGCAGCGCCGGGTCGAGGAATTGCCCAATGACATCCTGGTCTATCTGCTGGGCAGCCATTATTGCGACACCGACCGCCTGACGAATATCGCCTGGGAACTCTTCGGCCAAACCGCCCCCGGCCATGCCAGGGTGCAGGCGATTTGTGACTTTGTGCACAACCACATCAGCTTCGGCTATGAGCATGCCCGCGCCACCCGCACCGCCTCAGAAGCCTTTATGGAGCGCCACGGCGTATGCCGGGATTATGCCCATCTCGCCGTCGCGCTCTGCCGCTGCGTGAATATCCCCGCCCGCTATTGCACCGGCTATCTGGGCGATATGGGCACGCCGCCGCCGCATGGCCCGATGGATTTCGCCGCCTGGTTTGAGGTCTTTCTCGATGATCGCTGGCATTGTTTTGATGCCCGCAACAACACGCCCAGAATAGGCCGCATCCTGATGGCGCGCGGGCGGGACGCGACCGATGTGGCCATCGCCACCACCTTCGGGCCCTGCACCTTGTCGGGCTTCTCGGTGTTTTGTGATGAGGCCGCGCCCGGCGCCTCCAGCGGCTAGGCCCATGGCTTGGGCGGCCATGGGCGCTCTTTGCCGCCAGCGACGGCAGTCTCGCCTCCTACCCCCCTACCCGGCCGCACCTGCCATGTGCACACTCCCAGCCATGGCACAGATCGACACCACCCGCTTCCTCCAGGACCTGAACACGCTGCGCGAGTTCGGCCGCTTCAAGACCGGCGTGCACCGCCCCACCCTCTCGCCCCAGGACATGCAAAGCCGGCATTGGCTGGTGAAGCAGATGGAGGAAATCGGCCTTGAGGCCTCCATCGATGGCATCGGCAATGTGCTCGGCAAGCATCCGGGGCCGGGCATCAAGCTCCTCGCCGGCAGCCATCTCGAAAGCCAGAATGAGGCGGGTTGGCTCGATGGTGCGCTCGGCGTGATGGCCGGCCTGGCCCTGGCCCGCGCCGGCCTGCCGGTGGATGTGGTGGCCTGCGCCGATGAGGAAGGCCATTTCGGCAGCTTCCTGGGCAGCAAAAGCCTGCTTGGCATTCTGGAGGAGGCGCAGATCGACGCCGCGGTGAACCGCACCACCGGCCAATCCCTGCGCGACGCGCTGCGCGAAGCGGGGCTGGAGGGTGTCGCCCGGCCCAAGCTGGACCCCAGCCGCTACAAGGGTTTCTTCGAAATGCATATCGAGCAGGGCACCCAGCTCGAACAGGCCGGGCTGCGGGCCGGCGTGGTCAGCGGCATCGTCGCCATCTGGCAATTCCGCATCATCATCGAGGGCAATCAGGACCATGCCGGCGGCACGACCATGGCGGAGCGCCGCGATGCCGGCCTCGCCGCCGTGCGGCTGCTCGCCGCCATTGACGCCGAATTCCCCCGCCTCTGCGCCGAGCGCACGACCTGGACCTGCGGCCGCATCACGCTCGACCCCGGCGCGCCCTCCATCATCCCAGGCCGAGCGGAAATCCTCTTCCAGTTCCGCGACATCTCAGTGGAGGTGCTGAATCGCCTCCGCCACGGGCTGGAGCGCCTGGTGCAGGAGAGCAACCGGCGTGAACGCTGCACCGCCACCCTGGAGCCGCAAAGCCTCTCAGTCCCCGTCGCCTGCGACGAAAAAATGCAAACCGCCCTCTCCCGCGCGGCCGAGGCCAATGCCCCCGGCCTATGGCAGACCATGCCCTCAGGTGCGGGGCATGACGCGCAATACCTCGCCCGCATCATGCCGGCGGCCATGCTCTTCACCCCCAGCATCGGCGGCATCAGCCATCACTGGAAGGAAGACACCAAGCCCGAGGATCTGGCGCTCTGCGCGCAAATCCTGGGCGATGCGGCCGAGGCCTACCTCAAGGCCAATTGAGCTGGCGGAGGGTTAAAACTCCTCCAGCAGCCGCCCCATCCCCTCAAAGCGCTCGGTAAAGCCCCGCGTGCGCAGCGCATGCCAATAGGTCGCGGTGTTGATCGCGATCACTGGCTTGCCCAGCCACATCTCCGCCGCCGCCGCCAGCCGCACCATTGAAAGATTGGTGCCCACCTGAATGATCGCATCCACATCATCACCATCGATCAGGCGCAGCGCCTCGCGGCATTGCGCGGTGGTGAAGGCGGCGATGCCAGTCCAGCTGCGCGCCTGCATCGCGTGGTCGCGCACCACATCGAAGCCCATATCGTTGAAATACAGCTTCACCTGCTCATTCATCGCCGGCCAATAGGGGCTGAGAATGGCAATCCGCCGAATGCCGCCATAGGTGTTCAAGGCCATGGTGCAGGAATGGCTGCCGATTGAAATGCCGATCCCCGACAAATCCTCAACCTCTTTCTGAAACGCGTCCGCGCCCTTCTTGCCATCGAAGAAGGTGACCGCGGACATCCCCATCACCAAATGATCGGGCGCGCAGGTCAGCACACTGCGCACCGCATCAAGGGTATTCTGGCCGATCAGCTTGGCCCCGGCGATGAAACTCTCATTCGACATCGCCTGGGTGTCGGGCGTGAAGATCCGGCTGTAGTGATTGGTCACACCAAAGGGCCGCATCGCCTCGAAATCCGGCTGCACGATGGTGTTGGTGGAGGGGCCGATCACCCCGAATTTCTGCCGAAAACCTAGAACGTCGCGTGACATGGCAAATCCTGATAACCGTGTGCCCGCACCAGAAACGGAATTTTTCGCCGATGCAAGCCATCCCCCGTCGCGCCCTGGGCCTGCTGGCCATGGCCACCCCCGCCTGGGCCCAGGCCGATTATCCCAGCCGGCCGGTGCGTTTCATCGTGCCCGGCCCGGCCGGCGGTGCGGGCGATGTGCTGGGCCGCCTGATCATGGAGCGGCTGGGCCAGACCTTCGGCCAACCCTTCCTCATCGAGAACCGCGCCGGGGCCGGCACCAATATCGGCATGACGGTGGTGGCCCGCGCCGCCCCTGATGGCTATGTGCTCGGCCTCGCCTCCATCGCCGCCAATGCGGTCAATCGCTGGCTCTACCGCAACCTGCCCTTCAACCCGGAGACGGATTTCGCCCCCGTGGCGATGATCGCCCTGGTGCCCAACCTCATGGTCATCGCCCCCGCCATCCCCGCCCGCAATGTGGCCGAATTCATCACCTATGCGCGGAGCAACCCGGTCGCCTTCGGCTCGGTCGGCGCGGGCTCCTCGCAGCATCTGGCCGGCGCGCAATTCGCCCAGGCCACCGGGCTGGACATGACCCATGTCACCTATACCTCCAATGGCGCCATGGCGACGGATCTGATGGAAAACCGGGTGCAGGTGGTGTTCCAATCGATCTCGGCGGTGGCGGAATTGGCCCGCGCCGGCCGCGTCCGCCCCCTCGCCGTCACTGGCGAGAGCCGCGCCCCCGCCTTCCCCGATGTGCCCACGCTGCAGCAGGCCGGGCTCGACATCATCAGCACCGGCTGGTTTGGCGTCTGCGCCCCCGGCGGCACGCCAGACGCCATCACCCAGCGGCTGAATGAGGCGGTCAATGAGATCATCCGCAGCCCCGAGATTCAGGCCCGCATCATCGCCGGCGGCGCGGTGCCCAAAATCACCACCCGGGCCGAGATGGCAGCCTTCATGGCCGCCGAGAGCGCGCGCTGGCGCCCGGTGGTGCAGGCCACCGGGCTGACGGTGGATTGAGCACAACCACAATCCCCGCCCCCTGAGTGGCGCCAGCACCCTGATGGGCCTCTAGCCTCCTGGCCAAGCTGTGCCATGCTGGCCGGGTAACGAGAGCGCGGAGCCCCCCATGCTGAAAAAAACCCTCACCCTGATGGCGCTCTGCGCCAGCCTGCCGGCCTTGGCCCAGGTGCCTGCCAGCCTCCCCGCCGGCCCGAAGGTGACCATCGCCGCCGTCACCCAGCCCGTGCCCACCCAGCCGCAATACACCCGGGTAGACCAGCCCATCCTGCGCGACCTGGTGCGCGAGCGTTCAGGCGGCCGCATCGAGGTAAGCCTCTCCACCCATGCCGAGCGCAACCTCGCCGGCAATGAAATCGTCCGTCTGGTGCGCTCAGGCCAGGTGGAAATCGGCGCCGGCACCCTCTCCACCCTCTCGGGCGATGTGCCCATCCTCGATGGCATCGACCTCGCCGGCCTCGCCCCCGACATCACCAATGCGCGCCGCATCGCCGATGACATGATGGCCGTGGCCAATCGTGACCTGGAGCGCTTCAACACCCGCCTCGTCGCCACTTACCCCTTCCCGGCGCAGGTGCTGTTCTGCCGCCAGCCCTTCACCACCCTGGCTGATTTGCGCGGCCGGCGCATTCGCACCTTCGGCAATTCGCTGGTGGATTTCTTCACCGCCATCGGCGCCCAGCCCACCTCCATCGGCTTCCCTGAGGTCTATTCCGCCCTTGAACGCGGCGTGGTGGATTGCGCCATCACCGGCAGCGGCTCAGGTGCCGCGGCACGCTGGCCCGAGGTTTCAACCCATATCTCCAACCTGCCGCTCTCCTGGGCGGTGGCCGGCTATATGGTGAACCTGCAATGGTGGAACCGCCTGGCGCCCGAAGTCCGCGCCTTCCTCGAAGCCACCATGAAGCAGGTGAGCGATGAGCAATGGGCGCTCGGCCTCGCCGCCACCCGCGATGGCATCGACTGCAATATCGGCCGCACCGCCGAATGCCGCATCCACAACGTCGCCGCCCGGCCAATGACCGAGGTGGTCGCCACCGACGCCGACCGCGCCCTGGTGCGCCAGGTCTTCGAACAGACCGTGCTGCCCGGCTGGGTGCGCCGCTGCGGCGCGCGCTGCGGCGAGGTGTATAATCAGGTGATCGCGCCGATCGCTGGCATGCGCTTCGGCGGTTGAGCATGTTGCTGCGTGCCGCGGACGGCTTGCGCCGGGGCGTGGCCATGGTGGCGGCGGTGATGGCGCATCTGGCGGGCTGGAATTATCTGGCCTGCGCGCTGTTCATCACCTTCGACATCGTGGCGCGGAATTTCTTCGGCTTTTCCTCCCGCGCCACGGTGGAGATCACCGGCTATGCCCTGGCCTGCGGCATTGCCTGGGGCCTCGCCCATACCCTGGCAGCGCGCGCGCATATCCGGGTGGATGTGCTGGTCAACCGCTTTCCGGTGGGCATTCGCGCGCCACTTCACTTGTTCTCGCTGATGCTGCTGGGCGGCTTCGCCCTCTTCATCGCCTGGGCCGCCTATTCACTTTATGACGAGAGCGCGCTCTTCGATGCGCATGACAATTCCGCCCTGCGCATCCCCATGATCATCCCCCAGGGCATCTGGATGGTCGGCATTTTCGCCTTCGTCGCCATGGTCGCGGTCCTGCTGCTGGAATCGCTGCTCGCCCTGCTGGCCGGCCAGCCGGAGCGGCTGGACGGCCTGCTCGCCAGCCGCAGCATCGATGACGAGGCAGCCGAGGCGCTGGACGCGCTGAAAATGGCCCAACCATGATCGCGGTATTTTTTCTGCTCGGCCTGCTGGGCGTGCTCGTCTTCGCCGCCGCCTCGGGCGCCGCCGCGGTGCCAATCGCCGAAATCCTGATGCTGATCGGCATCTTCGTTGTCTTCTTCGGCTCGGGCGTCTATATCGCCGCCGTGTTGGGCGTGCTGGCCTTCCTCACCGGCTTCCTGTTCAGCGACAGGCCATGGTGGAATTTCGCCGGCCAGACGCTTTGGGGCCCCTCCTCCAATTTCGTCCTGGTGGCGGTGCCGCTGTTTCTGCTGATGGGCGAAATCCTGCTCCGCGCGGGTTTGTCGGACAGGCTATACCGCGCGCTGAATGTCTGGCTCAACCGCATGCCCGGCGGGCTGCTGCACACCAATATCGTCTCCTGCGCGGTGTTCTCGGCCATCAGCGGCTCCTCAGTGGCCACGGCGGCGACGATGGGCTCCGTCGCCCTGCCCTACTTCAAGGGCACCCAGTATTCGCAGCGCTGGGTGCTGGGCTCCCTCGCCGCCGGCGGCGCGCTGGGCAATCTCATCCCGCCAGGCATCACCTTCATCATCTACGGGCTGATCACCGAGACATCGGTGGGCGCGCTCTATATCGCGGCCCTCTTGCCCTCAGCCCTGGTGGTCGCACTCTTCACCCTGCTGATCCTGGCGCATGGGCTGCGCAACCCTATGGAAAAGCCCGCCAAACTCCCCTTGCGGGACAAACTGGCAGCGCTGAAGGACCTCACCCCCACCGCCATCCTCATCTTCCTCGTCCTCGGCTCCATCTATGGCGGCTTCGCCACACCGACCGAGGCGGCAGCGCTGGGCGTCGTCGGCGCCATCTTCTTCGCCGCCCTGGAAGGCCGGCTGAATTTCCGCATGCTCAACGCCTCGGCCGAGGCCACGGCGCGCAACACCGCCCTGCTCGGCCTCATCATCTTCGGCGCCTATCTGCTGAATTATATCCTCACCATCATCAACGTGCCCCAGGCACTCGCCGGGCTCATCGCCGGGCTGCCGCTGCCGCCTTGGGCCATCATGGCCTGCATCATCGCGCTCTATTTCGCACTCGGCACCTTCATGGAGGGTTTCTCCATGATCATCACCACCGTCCCGGTGATTTTCCCAGTCGTGGTGGCGCTGGGCTATGACCCGATCTGGTTCGGCGTGGTGGTGACCATGCTGGTGGAAATCGCCCAGATCAGCCCACCAGACGGCACGGTCATGTATGTGCTGCAAGGCATGCGGCCCAAACCTGGCGGGCCCATCACCGATGTCTTTATGGGCGTGATGCCCTTTCTCCTCGCCTATCTCGGCGCCGTGCTGCTGCTGGTAATCTTCCCCGAGATCGCGCTCTGGCTGCCACGCCTCCTCACCTGACCCTTCGGAGCCCCTTCCCATGTTCAAACGCATGCTTCTCCTCGCCGCCATGCTTCTGGCGGCGCCCGCTTTGGCCCAGAGCCCTGGTTTCGAGCGGCCGATCCGCATCATCGTGCCCATTGCACCCGGCGGCGGCACGGATGTCTTCGCCCGGCTGCTGGCCGAGATCATCGGCACCTCGCTCGGCCAGCCCATCGTGGTGGAAAACCGCCCCGGCGCCTCCTCCACCATCGGCACGCAATTCGTGGCCGAGCAGCGGGCGGATGGCACCACGCTGCTCTTCACCGCCAATGCGCCAATCACCGCGGCACCGCATGTGATGACCACGCGCTACACGCTGGACCAGTTGGACCCCATGTTCATCGTCGGCCATACCGGCTTCACGCTCTGCGTCCGGCAAGACAGCCCGATCACCACGGCGCAGGAACTCATCGCCGCCATGCGCGCCGCACCCGGCCGCATGACCTATGGCACCGATGGCGTGGGCGGCAACATGCATCTGGCGGCCGAGCGGCTGTTCCGGGCGCTGGGGCTGGAGGCGACGATGGTGCCCTTCCAGGGCGCGGCGCAAACGCTGACCGCCTTCAGCGGTGGGCATATCGACCTCTATGGCGGCTCCATCGCTGTCGCCATGCCCGCCATCCGCGATGGCCGCGCCCGCTGCCTGATGCTGACCCAACGCGCCCAGCACCCGGAGGTGCCCACCGCCGCGGGACTCGATGCGCTCGGCGTGCCGAATGAGGAGACGCTGATCTGGTGGGGCATGCTGGCGCCGCGCGGCATGCCTGCCGACCGCCGCGCCGCCCTGATGGCGGCCTTCGAGGCCGCCTGGCGCACCGAGCGCTTCCAGACCCAGCTCGCCCGCTCCGGCGTCACGCCGATCTTCCGCGATTCGGCCGCCTCGGCGGCGCTGATCACCGAGGAGAATGATGCGCTGGCCCGCGTCGTGCGGCAGATCGGCATCGAGCGGCAGCGCTGAGATGGAAACCCGCCCGGTCCGCATCGCCGTCGATATTGGTGGCACCTTCACCGATCTGCAGATCCTCGATGCCCGCACCAGCAACATCGTGGCCTGGAAAACGCCCACCACCCCGGCCGACCCCTCCGAGGGGTTGATGACCGGGGTGCGCGAAGCCGCCGAAAAATTCGGTTTTTCGTTGAGCGATGTCGGCCTGCTGCTGCATGGCACCACCATCGCCACCAATGCGGTGCTGGAACGCAAACTGGCCGCCGGCGTGCTGCTCACCACCGCAGGCTTCGAGGATGTGCTGGAAATCACCCGCCACGTCCGGCGCGACATTTATGGCCTGGCCCCCGACCCCTTCCCCTGCCTCATCGCGCGTGACCGCAGGCTGGGCGTCACCGAGCGCATCAAGGCCGATGGCAGCGTCGAAACCCCGCTCGACATCGGCGCCACCCTGCAAGCCCTGGCCGCGCTACAGCCGGAAGCGGTCGCCATTTCCTTCCTCCACAGCTACGCCAACCCAAGCCATGAACGCGCCCTGCGCGATGCCATCCTGGCCGCCCATCCCACCCTCCCGGTGTCCATCTCGTCCGACATCTCGCCGGAAATCCGCGAATACGAACGCACCAGCACCACCGTGCTGAACGCCGTGCTGGTGCCGGTGGTGCGCGCCTATATGGAAAAACTGGCAGCGCGTCTGGGCCAGGGCGGCTTCTCGCCGCGCATCTTCCTGGTGCAGTCCAATGGCGGCGTCTGCTCGCTGGAAACCGCCGCCGCCCAACCGGCGCGGCTGCTGCTGAGCGGCCCCTCCGGCGGCGCGCTCGCCGCCTCGCGCATCGCTGGCGAATTGGCCCGGCCCAACCTCGTCGCCGTCGATATGGGCGGCACCAGCTATGACGTCTCAGTGGTGCAGAATGGCGGCGTCTCCATCGTCACCCAGGGCGAGATCGACGGCCTGCCGGTCCGCCTGCCCATGGTGGAAATGCGCACCATCGGCGCCGGCGGCGGCTCCATCGCCGCCGTGCAGGCCGGCGGGCGGCTGACCGTGGGGCCGCGCAGCGCCGGCGCCCGCCCCGGCCCCGTCGCCTATGGCCGCGGCGGCACCGAACCCACCGTCACCGACGCCAATCTGGCGCTCGGCCGGCTGGACGCGCAATTCTTCCTCGGCGGCGCCATGCAACTCGACATGGGCGCCACCGACGCAGCGCTGAACCGCCTCGGCGCGGCACTCGGCCTCGGGCCGGAAGCCGCGGCCGAGGGCATTCTCGCCCTCACCAATGCCTCGCTGGCCGCCGCAGTGCGGCTTTCCCTCTTCGAGAAAGGCCTGCACCCGCGCGATTTCTCGCTGCTGAGTTTCGGCGGTGCCGGCGGGCTGCACGCCACCGAAGTGGCCGATGAAATGGGCATGACCGAGGTCATCTTCCCGCGTGAGCCCGGCACCCTCTCAGCCTATGGCATCATGTTCTCGGACCTCGTGCAGGATATCTCCCGCTCGCGCCTCTTCACCCTGGGCAGCCCCGCCCTGCCCGGCCTCACCGCCCTGATCGGCGAATTGCGCGAAGAGGCCGAAGCCCGCCTCGCCCGCGACGGCGTGGCCCCGGCCGACCGCGCGCTGAGTGTCGCCGCCGACATGCGCTATCTCGGTCAGGCTTTTGAGCTGCTGGTGCCCTGGGGCGATGTCACCACCCCCGACGCCGCCGCCCTGGCCAGCCTGGAAGCCCGCTTCCACGACGCCCACCGCCAGCGTTTTTCCTACTCCTCCGAAGGCGAGGTGGTGGAGATCGTCACCCTTCGCGTCACCGCCACCGGCCGCCTGCCCCGCCCCGAAACCACCGCCCCGGCACCCGCCGAACGCGCCTCGGTGAAGGGGGTCCGAAAAGTCTTCGCCAACGGCATCTGGCACCAGGCGGTGATCTGGGACCGTGAGGCGCTCAAGCCCAGCGATGTCATCGAAGGCCCCGCCATCATCGAGGAAGC